>Ga0209367_1011204_pt1 | contig 11926 bp, 8 predicted proteins | sample WorMetLIZISLAND2_FD_187412 | JGI IMG/M metagenome (GOLD analysis project Ga0209367, IMG submission 187412) | Marine gutless worms symbiont microbial communities from Max Planck institute for Marine Microbiology, Germany - Olavius geniculatus... ... | reverse complement strand
CCTCCCCCTTCAGGTTTTTCCTCTCTCTAAGGTGAAGTTTTGTTAAGGTCGCAAAGTAGAAAATAGCGGAAAAAGTTTTGATCTACACCCTTAACAAAACTCCCCCTATTTTTCATTGGGCGCAAACTGCACCCACCAATTACAGGAATAGAAGCCTTTAAGTGTACACTCACTTCTGCAAACAATCTAGTTTTTGTCACTGGCAAAAATTTCAAGTCAAAATCTGGGAAATGTCAAAAAAATTGCCCAAAACTTTCCAAAAAACTGCATCAACTGGCTTTTAAAAAATAGCAATATTCACATTTATATAATGCCAGAAAGCACAGCCACGAAGGCACTGAATAATAATGATAATTAAAAAAATTATTTGAATGATATCTAAGCCCAGTTTTCCACAAAAAATTCCGTGAGCCAGTTTGCAAAATTCTGCAGTTTACTGCGGCAAAATCATCCAAATTCAGCGGCTCACAGCAGCCTTCCATTTGTGGGTAAACTGAGCTCAAATCTGTTCAGAAACTTCAGTTATCGGAAGGCTGGTGTTGTACTCAGTTGCGCTAGAAACATACAAAGAAAATTATCAATCTTTTTTTCTTTTTGAAAGTGCAGTCTGTCAAGTTGCATTGTGTATGCTTCACACGATTTTGCCGTATATCGATAGCTATTGGTAAGGCCCACTGGCCCAGTTTTAGGCAGTTCCGTTAAAATTTTTCTGTCAGATTTCATGATGAAATTGCCTCAACAAGCCACTACTAATGGATGGTCATTTTCAACTTTTGCAAAATTCCATGGACATATCAAAATTCCGCAGAAAAGTGCAAATTCCGCAGCCCGCGGAAAACTGTGACATTTGATTCAAGTAGTGTTACTAGTAATTAACAGTGACAACAATACTATCAAAACTGTAGAAACTGCTGGCTTCGCTACCACCGCTGCTATTACTCTAGACTACTGCTGGATGAGTCATTTTTCTGCCATTATAGTACTCTACTTGGAAAAAAATAAAACAGAACAATATTACGACAGTGATGATGATGCTCAGTCTAATATGATACATCCACGAGCAACAGTAAATGGTCTGAATGTACATGTATCAATGCAGAATTTACCAGCCCAGCAACAAGCACTGTGCAAACAAAAACTACATAAAAGTAAAAATAATGTTCACACGAACTATATAAACACCAAAATAAAATTTTTCTGAGAAAACAAAAACTGTCCACATACTACAATTAGCATCAATTAAACTGTAAAAAAATCAGACTAAAACTGAATTTCACTTGAGAACTAGAACATCTCCGATAATCGCAGCAAATGTTAATTAGGGCCTAGTGTAATTCAACGTAGAATTTACAAACCAGCCGAGAGGCAAGAACAGTGTCATCCTCACACCAGACGGTGTCCATGTCCACCCCGACCCCACCGCATGGCAGCTTACAGAACCGCGGAGCAAATAGCTCTGTAACATAGCAGCATGCTTCAATGACTGATAAAGGTAAAAAAAGGTAAAAGTCGCCAAATTGTATAGCGCATCGTCGCAAACATGCCTCTAATGCGCTTTCGTCACTAACCAGAGCCACCTGCCGCACGGCCACCGTGTACAGCCTGCAGACACAGGCTGGCGCAGCGGCTGGCTAGGCAACTTCAGTCAGCTGTACCAAGGACCCCACCTTCCGTAACTCATGTGAATGAGTTACTACTCATTTTACCGTCCCACGGAGGGGAGAAGGCTGAGTCGACCTATGTCAACTGATGTCCACCCATGAGATTATGAACGTGAGAACACAATTTAAACAAGACTTTAACGTTGAAGAAAAATTTTATTGCCAAAGCCCTGTACAACCATATTAAGATCACATTACTTCTACATATTACATTCAAATTTTGAAGTTGTTTAGCATGTGCATGCGACATGTGTTCAACAAACTGCTTATCGGTATTACTTACTCACCTGCACAGACGAAGCTAATGAAACAATACAGCTTTCGCAGCGGAAAAGCACATAAGCGCTCACAAAAATGCAAAACAATATTGCTAACATCACTTATGACAATACTACATGCAAGAAATACATACAAGACGTATATACGTTTGCAACATCCTACTAGTGATGCTGATTCTAGTTCTTCTAGTTTTCTGCTTGCTGGCCATGTCAATTTTTAGTGTAATTATGTTACGTCTCCTTGAAGTCTAATTGACTGGACCTAATGCCATGTTAATGTTTTCGTGCATAATATAATAACAGGCAGAATATTTATTCTCTCATTTTCTCAGTTATGTTCAGCCAGGTATTATCAACGTCAGCGTAGATCACTTTGAGTTCAAAGAAAGAGTTAGGAAGTGTTCCAGTGAAATGACTGCAGGCATTTTACTTAGGTAGAGCTAACAGCACCAAAGTACCAAAATTGTGGAAGAAAAAATACAGTATAGAAATAAACAAGTAACAATTAACAAGCAAACGGACCAAAAATAGCCGGGTCTCTATGCCGGGAACTGCTGGCATACATATGGACATACGTTTCACTGTGACTTGTTTGCAGCTCCTCTCTCGTAGCACGTCGACATTTCACCAACTACAGTACATGCAACACGTGTGAAAATTTAATCATTAGATTTAGCAATAATAAAATTTTTTCGACGGTTAAATGTTCAATTAATCACTAATTTCTACAGCCCTAAGCAAATATATAAAATAAAGCAGCAAACTGCAGAGCTGAATGCACATACGGTTTGGTAAATACTAATGACAGAATCAAATAAAATAACAAGTGTCCTTCTTCAAGTATTATAGTTAACACAAAACTTAAAGCAGTATCTCTGAAAAACTTGTCATTTGCCGTCACAGAATTTCAAAACTTATCTCAAGATATTATCACAGTTTCGCCAGCCTGACACAATCACAATCATAATGTGTGAGAAAAAAACTGTCAAAGCTGCTTTATAGCGATAACCGGATTATTCATATCTGAAAAAGTGAGTGAGTGAGTGAGCAGGGTTTTACGTCCTGCCCAACACAGTATAGGTCATTTCGGAGATGGCCTTTGCAGGCAAAATGCAAGTACACATAATAACGAAACAAAAAGTTTAACCACTATAGAAAGTTTAACCTTTATGAAACACAAAACCTTAAAACAACGTAAACCCAAAAATGTAAGAACTGCCAATTCTAAGTGTGCATATGTAACTAACAGTGAATGCAGTTCTAATAATCTTCCCATGTGTCCTCCAGACAGTCAGCAATGTCAGAATGCTGTCTACTGGAGGATGAAGAGTTGGCATATCTGAAAAAAACATCAAATAAATGCAAGTAATGCAATCTATCTGCCCATGAGCCAACCAAGCCAAACCACAAGACGACCAAGAGATGACATGATTCATATGACACTACCTCACACTTGTTGTGCAGCCCGTTCTCCGTCAACCGTGACCAGACACAAAGAAGCCGACTAGGATTCTCAGGGTGATTGGCGTCATTTCGACAGACACACGCGTGCCGTAACATAACTTCATCATAAGCCAGACCTGCCGACACAAACATGCATATTGCACCATGGCAACAGTATGACTAGCCCAAAGAAGCACGAGTCCAAAGAGCGCAAAGATTAGGGATAGATTTAGGCTCAGCGATAGGGTTAGGAATAGAAATAAATTGCATCTTTGGCTACGGCAGACTTAGACAATGGCAAAAACAGAATCTGGCTGAATTTTGGACTAATGCCCATTAGGATTAGTTACCAGCTACCCATAAAACAGCAATCTAGCATTATATGACAATGACATGCGATGGAGCTGCCAACCAACGATAAAGTATAAATTATCAAAATCAACACTTTTTCTAATAATAATTTTTAAAAATAATAACAAACCAGAACAAGAACAACACAACCATGAAATATGGTAACCACTAACAGTCTACCAACAATGATACTACCTACAATACACGTGGATCAAACGTCAATAACTAAAATACACGGTGTTTCATAAAAAGGGACACCTTTTTATTTTTCTCATAATTCACTCAAATGATGATCAATTTACATGACATTTTACCAGATGTAGCTAATAAAATACTAATTCAAAATATTTTAACAAAATATGGCAGTCGATTAAATTCTCTTTGCTAGTTTTGACGTAATGTTTACATCATAATGTGTCATGGGTACAAGCTTGATAGTCTCAACTGGTGCTGTCAGTTGCTACCCAGCTTCGATGATGAACTTAATCTGGTTCGCTAATGAAAAATGTTTATCGTGTCAGCACTAAGCAACATAGGGACATGAAATCAGGCGTCTTGCGATCCAAAAACGCAACCCTTTTGCAAGCTTGGTGTGCTAGTGCACTGTCTTGCTTGAGCATGTCAAATTCCAACTATCCCCGCAGACACGTAAATACTATCGCTTTGCACGTTTTTGTGACTGCAACTGTCAAACTTCAAAAATTTATCATAAGCAAACCAAATTTTTCACCACCAGAGCAGGGTAGCGATTGACAGCATCAGTTGAGACTATCAAGCTAACACCCGTGACACATTATGATGTCAGCATTACATCGTGACTAGCAAAGAATATTTAATCAACTGCCATATTCTGTTGCAATATTTTGAATAAATATTTCTTCAGCTACAACTGGTAAAAATTTTGTGTAAATTGATCATCATTTGAGTGAATTATAAAAAAACAAAAAGGGGTCCCTTTTTATGAAACACCATGTAGATCCAATAGTAATGGTCCATGCTGCCACACTACTTAGGCTGCGTGCACACAGACACAAGTACGAGTATGAGTAAGGGTCCGGGTTTCCGTTTATGGCCCGCAGAAGCTTCACTTGCACGAGTGAAACGTTCACAGTCACTTGTGCAAGCACATAACTCAACGCGTGTCAGCCATATTTAATTAAATCGAATCGAGGAAATGCTTTGCCATTAAAACAACAACATTCCGCTACAAAGTTACTATTTTTACTAACTGCACATCTCTAATGAGTAACAATTTTATGATGACATCAGTCTTGACATCAAATATGCGCCACAGCTTTTATAAATCATATTAATGCTATTTACGAATAGTTTACTTTCTACGAGTTGGATAAAAACACGAACTGCACAGAAACTACTCGTACGAGTGAAATTTACAGGTAACCTGTACTCGTAAGCATGTGAATGGCAGCCTTTGAAATACACGCAAACTCGTGTTTGCCGGAACTCGTATACGGGAACCCATACAGTGCCGGACTCGTACTCGTGTTTATGCGAACGCAGCCTTACACAAACTCTTTATGCAAACTCCTGGAAGCCAAAAAAGTATGCTCTGACCAGGTAATAATAAAAGTAGGCATGTACAAAAAAACGGCCGCGGAAATGCTACTGATAAATATTACGGTATGCCCATGGTGCAATTAAGCCTCCAATTTCACAAAAAAAATTAAATTATCTGCCACAAAATGGTTAATCCCCTGTGTAACTTAACAAGACTGAAAAGTACAAGCAGCTCACCAGTCACAAAATGACGTTTATCAAAGCCGCTGTCAATGATCGACGTCGTATAGTGGCTCTTGGACGTGGGGAACGAATGGCCGCGTTCCAGCAGGCCGCGCTCGGCCGCCGCTGCAATGCCACTAGGTGGCGCCCCACTGTCCGACAGGGTGCGGGCTCGCATGCGGCCGAGACATGCACGCCGGGTCCGCCCCGAGTCAGGTTGTATCGCTGAGTCATCGCTCTCACTGGGTGCTTCGTCAATCACTATCACGTCAGCTTCCTCCACGCCACTCGGCTGAAAACAACAGTCACATGCCTGCCGTATACAGCTTTTATAAGCAGCACATTAAGGGTCAATTGTTCCATGCACGGGTTAGGGTTAAGTATGAGGTTAACTCAAGAAACAAAGGTTAACTCGTGGCAAGCTTATGGAACATTGTGTGTATGTGTCTATCTCACCTGGTCTTGGAACGGTACCAGGTTGTGACAGACACCAAGACAAAATTACCATAGCTAATACGTGCTATGGCTAGCTGTCGCACATAAAAATGAAAATGCAAAAAAACTATCGACCGAGACTTTCTCTCACCTGAGACGGCCGAGCTTCTTTAGTCTCGACAACGTGTTCCATGTGCAGCTTCTTGGCACTGGCTTGGTGCAGCAGCTTCTGCAATGTACAGATGACACCAATCCAATCAATCACCAGACACTGATCCATAGGCATCAGCACAACAATGCCTCGACTTAATGACATTTTCTGGATCAAGCTGCAGCACGTAAAAAAAAACCTCACACAGAGTTCGACTACTGTAACATGCATGCAACACTGTAACAATAGTAGTAGTAACAGTAGTAATATCAATCACAATTTCCAACGCATTGCACTGCAATGTGATGCAAATCATGATAAGATGGCAACATGTCAAACCGTCAACGAAACAGAAATGACTTCAGAGCAGTTTTCACAAAGATGACTGAGTGTGTGAGTACGGATTAACATCACGCACAATGCAGTATAAATCATTTAGCCTTTACAACAACGAAAAAAAAAGTTTAACCTTTGCAGAACTAAAAACACACAAAAACAACCTAATCTACGAAAATGACTGTCTAAATCGTACGTACATCTACCCAGAGATTAGTGCAGGTTTTAGGTCCTACCACAGCAAATGACTATAACAGGCCTGCACAGTGCAGTGTGGCATCCCGCTAACAGTAGTGTACAAATGCATCAAGCACCAAATGCAAGTGGCAACGACACGTGCCTTTTTGAGATAAAGTTTGTGGTTTTCTTTGAGTTGCTGGTCCTGCTGTTTGTTCATCAACATCTTGTGCTGTTGCAGCAGCAGCTGAACTGGCAGTGGAATGGGCTCTGAACGTGTTCTCTGCAACGTCGACCTACGACGCAGAACTTTCAGTCAAAAATGCACGATTTCTCACAAACAATAACAGACTGAAATGCACCAATAATTAAACTAGAGAAAGCACTCGGAAAGCGCAGGTACCTCCGCCAAGGCAAAGCTATTCGCCAGGTGGCGTCACCATCTTCACTTTGCCAGTGGTTTCCTCATGCCACCTTTAATGCAATGGTAACGAAAATTTCAAAGTGATCCAGAATCCAGGATTCCTGCCGGATCAGGCCCAGAATTGAATCACCTATAGTTTATGCCATGCCCGACATACCCTCAAAATTTCAGAAAGATGCGTCCATAACTTTTTGAGTTATCTTGCTAACAGATAGACAGACAAACAGACAAAAACCGGCAAAACCATAACCTCCTTGGCGGAGGTAATGATACAGATCAGCAAAAATGGAACTGAAACCTACCAAAAGTGTACCTTAGTTCATTTTCACTGACATGTTCACATTTTGCTAAACCAATTACACATGCTGGAGAGTCATCGCATTGAACAATAAGCTAACCCACAAATTCACTACATGCCAGCACAGCCAGAATGCCGACAGGTAACAGTTACCTAGCGATCAACGCTTGCATGTACGGATCTGATATGTGGCTGACACTGCTGGCTGACGGCTGGTAAGGTAAGCCGGCCGGACCGGTCAGAGTCTGATGAGATGTGTCGAGCATCTTGAGTGGAGTCTCGGCGGAAGAGGTTTGTGGTTGGGCTGGCCAGCAGCCCATCATCGGCAGACTGCCATACGTCCGCGACATAGCCAGCATAAACTCGGCATCGCTGCTTGACAGAGCTGCCATATTCTGCATGCACGATACACGATGGTTTAAAAAACATTCTTTGCATAGATCGAGCAATGATGAACAAACAAGCAGTTCTGAAAACGATTAGCAGCTCGATCACTAGTAAGGTGTTGTCACGTTTAAGTGTTCAATGGCCAAACTATGACTTCTGCATTTCACAAGGTAGTGTAGTGACAGTACTAAGGTGAGGTGACCAAAACCAGTCATTTGTGTCAAGTTTCTTCCTGATGTCGCATGCCAAAAATTACTATAATCAATCAATGTTTCACGAAGCTATTCGAAAAGTAAAAGTGGCAGCATTCTATGGACCACGGTGCATTACTGGTTACGAATATTCAATTTCAACTCACAATCGGTGCCGGCTTGCAGACCAGCGAATCATCAACAAAACGATCTGACGGTCCAATGTGCTGGTCCTGATCAAAAGCAATTTCAGCAATAAGACAAATCAGCGAACACAAGCAAAAACACATCCACAAACTGTGTAACTCAAGACATCAGCAATAACAGTGACTTGTAGAAAACTGACACAAAGGCTGGATACAATTAATAAACTGCAACATTATACACTGTGTCTCAAAAAAATGTCACGCTTGGTACTGTCCATATCTTGGCCAAATGTTGACCGATTTTCAAACTTTTTCACCGGCACACTTTCTATAAAATCGGCAATAAAGTGATTACTGAGTATCCCACCACACCTTAACTGCGTTGCTACACTAGCTTGTGAAATACAAATTGTCAAAAATCACTAAAATCACATAAATACATCAGCCAAAATCATTTTCTGAAACAATTTTCTACTAACTTTGATATTGAGTTTGTGTTTGCAAATAAAAGGAAATGACATTGTTGTAAATAATAATTTTTGATGCAGTGACGTTACACCTGCAATGTAACATGCCATTTAACAATGAAGACACACGGCTCTGGTGAAGAACTTATACTAATCAAAAAAAAATACAATTCCTGAAGAATTTTGTCAACATTTTCAAAGATAAATTGCAAGAGAGACTTTGTTGCTAAAAGATTTGGGAAACAGGAAGCACCAACCAAAAGCATGAGACTGGCAGACTGAAGTATGCAAATACGGATAAGAACGTGACCACTTACCACTCTGAATGAAACTAAACCACAGACACCAGAAACAAACATGTCGTTGAACTTGCCAGATATCCAAAAAGATAGTTAGTGCAGCATCCCCCAGGTCATTCATCGTGAGCTTGGGCTGAAGTGTCTTTCATTTTTCAACACGATTTTTTACTTGTTATTGTTAGTTTTTTCGCATTTATATTTCACAAGGTAGTGCAGCAATGCAGTTAAAGTGTGGTGCGATACTCTATAATTGCTTTATAGCTAATTGTATAGAGAGCATGCCAGCGAAAGAATTTTAAAAATCGATTAATAATCGTCAAAGATATGGACAATACCAAGTGTGACATTTTTTTGAGACACAGTGTATAATGACCTAGCATAGTTGCATTTACAAAAAAACAGCAGGCGATCAAAGATGTTAATTACAAAGAAACTTAGATAAAATCTAGATGCAGGCCTCAAAAAAATGTGAACAAAGATAAAGAAACTAGTAAGCAAAAGGTATATGATAGTTAACAGCAAACCAAAAAAGAACTGACTCACTAATTAACTAAAACTAACATTTTAGCAACAATATGACTTCCACATTAAGCAAACAAATGCTTGCTTATATACAACATAATACCAAATTTACGGTTGCACAACAACTGCATAGAGCTTACTTCTCTGGCCAATGATATGTCAACGGAGGAACCTTGTGAACTAACGGCACTCGGTGGGGAATTCGGAGAATCATCGTGGTCCACTGCACGAATGCAAGCATCAGTGAAACTTTTATCACAGAGTTACATTCTATCTCAAGTCACAACAAAATATTATGATGCCAAATAAACTGCAATGTGTTTTACATCAAAATTGATCCTGTCTGAGTGTGCATTCTAAAGAACACGCCTCTGACTCTAGCGATAACATCTGCCAGAAACAAATTACGATCAAAATAATACTCCAACATAGAAAAAGTGGAGGTTTCATTTGGCATAATTATAACCATATCTTGTCTTTCGGTTCCCATGCATTTCGAATTTCTGCACCACAAGTATATAATTCTGTTCCTCTTCATATCCGTCAAGCTCAAACATTCACCTCTTTCAGACGTCATCTTAAACTTATTATTTTCAGTCTGCTTATCTTGTCCCTAGCGTTCCCCTCCAAAGCACCCTGATTCTCTTCTGCGATTTTGGCACTATATAAATTGGTACTTACTGACTTACATTCCTGCAAATACAGATTTTCTAAAATCTGTCTGGACTGAGCCGTCAATCAACGGATCTCATCATCGTACGTGTATGATGGAAGAAACATCAGCAGCAATGTCATCGGTGTGCAAAGAGACCAATCCCGGCTCGGCAGGCTCGTTGACATCGGTCACAGACCTACTGCTGGTTGGCTAGTGGAGGGGCGTATGGATTTTTCTGCAGGCGCTGCTTCTCAACTAACGCATCAATCCTATGCTCCTCAAAGAATTCTGCTGCTATGTAGCATAGTTGTCGCCACTTTGACCTGTTGGAGTGAGAGATTCGGCTGACAAGTTACACATCTTCACATGTGCCTTCACACTGTCTTTATACATCTTCAACGGCACCCATTGGCGATGAGTGCCACTTGCCAGTTGTCCATAGAAAACCATGTTGGGTATGTGGCTATCAGGCACTCATGCAACGTGATCACAGCTGAGCCCGAATTAGCATTGATTCTATGCCCATTATATTACATCCGGCCAGGACTTCAAATACTAGTGCAATAATTCATACACAACGATATACCAGTAACCACATACTAAAGAAGTGCTTCACCAAAACTGTACCTCATGTAATGTTCTGAGTCCTACCAAAAATAATACAATACTAAAAACTGTAAATAATCGAACAAAACAGACCATTTAGTTTGAGTTCCATTAACTCTCAGTCTATTTTCTATAAAATAAAATGCAGCAGGATTATTCTGACGATGCAGTTTAAAATCAAGTACAATCTAAATCCTGAAACGAATCAACAATGTTAGATAAAAATGTGCTATATGAATTTACCAGCAGCGGGAACATGTTTCCCGTAGACTTCGCGACGACGCATTAACCGACTGTTTTTCTGCATCACCTTCTGCCTCAGCGACAACTTCAACGACCTCATCTTTAGACTCGGCTCCGACACTAATCAGCAACAGCAGCAGAACAGGGCTTTAACGGTGCTCATGGCAGCAAGCACAGCATGAAAAACACAATCAAATAAAGAACAGAATTCCTCTTTATAACCAAAACACTACATACTGTATAGGGTGACACAGAAAACTGGAACATTTCACTGTCATGTTATGCTATGTTGGCCACACTCCATGTGCAGAAAGCTAATGTAACATATTGATGCAACAGCACTTATACAAATAGTCAAACAAAAAATCTGAGCTAATGCTAATGAAACGCACGAGAGCCTATAGCAGTTCCTGTTCGCAGTTAATCTTGGTCTATCTCCATCCATTTTGTCGCAATTCACTCTTATGCAGCCAAAAATAGTGAAACAATCATTAAAAACACCTATTTTTAGAGTTCAAGATCATTCAAGGTCATCGATGTTGACATTCCTAAGAAGCTCATCGCCATTGCTTGTTATGACTAGCAAAGTAACTTTGCTAGTGAAATGAATGCACGCAAGAGTTTGGGAAAGGTTGTATGCAGTCTTAGGCTGAAACCTTTAAGTGGCCGTCGACCCCGTCATTCACCACAAAGCTGAGCACTATACTGACAAACTTGGCAGAATCAGCGGGAAAAAAAGACCCGGCAACTCAACCCCCATCTGCTTAGGCTGCCCGTGGAGGCAGGTGGGAACAAGGTAGGGGGGCACGTACTCAAGGTCCAAGGACTCGCACTAGTTACGGGAGTTTTGATGTCATTCACCAGATGGCGCCACGAATCATTGCAGGCCGGCGTGGTGAAAATCTCCACTGGCCGTAATGCAAAATTTTCAACTTGGGGGCCCCCTCAGCCTGCCCGTGGGAGCAGGTGGGGGGCAAGGTGGGGCATGTACCCAAGGCCCAAGGACTCGAATGCTGCAGTCGGGGTCCACGACCGTGCAACAGGGAAGGCGCTAGAAAGGGCTGACAGACAGACAAACAGACTTTCCGTCCATTATAGTAAAATAAGCAGCATAAA
>Ga0209367_1011203_pt1 | contig 11929 bp, 7 predicted proteins | sample WorMetLIZISLAND2_FD_187412 | JGI IMG/M metagenome (GOLD analysis project Ga0209367, IMG submission 187412) | Marine gutless worms symbiont microbial communities from Max Planck institute for Marine Microbiology, Germany - Olavius geniculatus... ... | reverse complement strand
ACATTGGTCTTTCTTCTGCGTGGAGAAAAGCTTCTGGGCGGGCGGACTGGCGCCACATCGTGGACACGGCTACGCTCTGGAAGAGTACGCCATAAGAAGAAGAAGAAGGCCCGGTTAGTACTGGGACGGGTGACCGTTTCTGTATGTAACCAGCCACCGAGGTCAACTCAGCCTGGCCATCCCTCCGTGGGTAGGCACAATAAGTACCAGCGAAAGCTGGGAAGTAAACAGGCACACCGCGCGATGCACTAGCCCCGTATCCGTGGTCTTGCAGTGTAAACTGGTCTCTGGCTGATGGCTGTGGAAACGGATATCAGTGCCGCCCTATGGGCTTTATGGCCCGGGAAGGACTTTGCGTTATTTTAATTTAAGTTAAATGTTGGAAAATAACCTGCAAAGCACGCAGCTGTTCTTCTTTCTCTTTGAGTCGTTTTTCGTCGACTTGCTTCGCTCTCGTCTGCCGGTCGTTCGACTCCGACCGGTCAACTGATAATGGCGCCGAGGTCTTATCCACGGCGACGTGTGGAGCCACTCTTTGTCCACTAATGCTCGCAGATCTGTTCCCAGTGACGGCTTCTGTGCACACAAACAATAAACGTAAATTTAAAAAAAAAAATAAAATTCTGAAACCTATCTCAAGAGATAACAAAACAAACATTTGAAAGCGCTGACTAAACAAAAAGCCTAGCTGTCGCTAGAATGGGCCTAGCCTATTAAAAAGCCAGCATCCAACTTCCCGTCGTGAAAAGAAAGCGATTCCCCAAAGTGACTACAGTCCCGTACATGCTATGGTATCGTTGCTATATCGAACGCTACAATGAACGGTACGATACGGTAATTCGACGCGCATGGATGGTGGCTGCAGGTAACAAGTTTGCATTCAAAATTGCAGCCAAACTGCTGCAGGTGGAGACATGGTTACTACTGACAGCCTATAGAAACTCGTTATCGCCATATCCAACGACACCATCGCCGACCCCCTACGACTTACAGTTTAGCCACAATACATACGTTACAGCAGACAATCAGGCGACACTTAGTACCCACGGTTCGACCTAACGGTCGGCCAAAATCACAAAACGTGACTTTTTAAGGCATAGGCCTACTTTACCTATTGCCTGACTTTAGAATACAGATTTTTAGTGCTCTTACCAACTGTCACATATGACAGTTTGTTATTTGCTCTATCTACGTCAGCAGCGGACGGAAGTCGTTCTAAAGACAAGAATGGTTGCCAAAATGTCAACAACTTAACAAATAATGATGGCATAATCTGATGAAATTGTATCGCTTACCTGGCCGTTCTGTTCTTTTGCTGTCGACTGGTTTGATAAAGCGTTCCATTTTCTCCGTTATGCGGGAAGAAGGTAAAGGTATGGACGCAAGTGGCGGTCGATCGTTGATCTTGCTCGTTCTCAGTTCTTCTTTTTCCCTCACAGCTGTTATATACCATCAGTAAACCATTCAATTTACCAGTATACAGTAACTAAAATTAAGTGTAAAAATTTTTATTTGCTACATAGTTGTAGTGATACCATTATCAAACACAATTAATGAAAATTTTACAGCTTAAAGTTAAACAGAACAAGAAATATTAGATTGTGACCAAAAAGGCTCTAGACTATCTTAGTGATTACCAACTGAAGTCAGCTTGTAGGGACGCCATATGCATAGCCCCATCTAAGGTTACCCAAATGATTTTTGCTGTTTTAGAGGACTGATATCATCACATCGTCCTTAACGTCATTGGTCACGTGACCTTTCGACTCGCGGTGAACTTCCATGGGCGTTTGAAGTTCTTCCAGGAAGGCTCTTCCAGGAACAGAACACACAATATGTATGTTGATACACTACCTTGTAAAAATACCGTATACGTCACCTGCTGTCGTTTTTGTGTAACATCTGTCATGGATACAAGATTTGTCTATAGCGTTGGTCGTCGGTCGGTCGGTCCTCAATATTATACTGATCTCATATACTCCTTTTTGCTACGTTAGGAATGTAGCGCGCGAGGAGTAAAAATATGATATAGCGAAGGCGATAATTTGCATTATTAATTTTTTAGCTTCTAGAAGTAAAATTTCGGCACAATTTGTTGCTCTGCAAAACGTTTGGTCCGTTTTTTCTGTGCGGTGGTTTTTTGAAGTTATGAACGCGTACGAGAAACGCAATAGACAGACAGACGGAGGGACGGGCGGACGGACGGACGGACGGACGAGCGAGACACAGAAGACTGCTAACAGGACAGACGCATAATAGGCGTATGCTAATGTTTTAAGGGCTGTACTTAAGTACAGGGTTGGTTGCTATATGTACAACACTGTAAGTCTGTACAAACTAATGTTAGAGCTACGGAGCGTCACTTGCCGCACGAGATGACATAGGTTTAGCCCATACCTGCCACCAGACACAAGTAAACGTCCACTGCCTTAACTTTTCTAGAAAAAAAAACATTCATTATCATTCAATCGCACCGCTATCGGTTGCTTACCTTCTTTGACTTTCCTGTATTCTTCCGAATCTTCCGGCTTCAGTCCGAGAAACTCCATCCGTCGGCGGAAATGTTCGTCTCGGTCCGTGTCGCGTCCTTGCGGCCCGCTAGGGACAAGTTGCGGACCGCTAGTCGATTTTTGCGGGCCGCTAGTCGTGGCGTGTGCTGGCGGTGGGGTGGGTAGACTATCGTCACTGGTAAAGCTGGTAGACCTGGTGTAGTTAAAGTCGAGCGGTGGGGGTGGTGCCGATGGTAATGGCGGCGGTTCCTCGTCCGTGCTGGTAGAAGATCGAATTCGCTGTACGATCAACCAACACACAATATATATGTTGATACACTACCTTGTAAAAATACCGTATACGTCACCTGCTGTCGTTTTTGTGTAACATCTGTCATGGATGCAAGATTTGTCTACTAAAAAGTTTTGAATGTTTGAATGCATGTAGGCCTAAAGTGTATGCCTACAGCTTTTCACGAAAATTAAGTTCAGTAAGTAAGTAAAGTGTAAATTTATATAGGTCATACTGAAAAATAAATCTCTAATGCGTTAATGCACCCGGAATATATTTGCTACCTCCTCCACAAATTACAGCTAACAAAATATAACTGATAACTCATCCCAGAAGTTCAAAATTGCACAGCGTTAACTGCCACCTGACATAAGTAAACGTGCACTGCGTTAACCCCAACCAGACAGGCCGGTACTCGATTTACCTACTCGGAAAGGACGAAAGGCTGAGTTGATCTGGGCTGTTGGCTTTAGGCATATAGGGCATACTGTCCACAGACGACGTCGACAGACAGTCATCAATCGAAGTACCAACTACTTGACCGGAAGTCGAACTCGCGACCACAAAATCGTAAGTCGCACATCATACCAGCAGCAATAAATCCTCGTATTTGTTGGCCGTATTAACTCATTAGTACTATTTACAGAAAATAATGTCTCCGCCCCTTTTAACGCGCGTCATCGCACCTTATATCGCTTCAACGCGTTCAAACGCAAAGCAACGCAACGTGCTGCCGTCGCGAAAATAGACCCTTACGCCACCGAACCGTTTAGAATGTGATTGTTCCCTCATTCACGAACTGAAACTAAAAAAGAAACAACTGGCAATTATTGGATCCATGCATTGTCTAAATAAATTCTTTGAAAAGTCTTCAAGCACGACGAGTTTCAAAATGCACACACAATTAACGGTATGAAACGTGGGGAAAACCTGCACGTCTTTGCTGGTAGAAGCGGGCGATCTTTTGTTGTTTCTTTGCTTCAGTTCCGCCTCAAATTCTTCGTCGTCGCTGAATGCGTCTTCGTTTTCGTCGTCATCTGCAGAAAAACAAACATAGGCAAACCACAATGCACACGTAAAATAAAACGTAAAAGATCTGCACGCTGTTTTTGCAGATTTTTTTTGTTTTGGAGGTAACCACGACCAAGAAGACACGAAATGAGGACTGCAAAAACTTGGGCCATTGGAAACAATTTTTGTGGGAAAGGGTAAATTAAACATTTACGTTCTTAATGTTTTGTTTGGGTTTTAGCGCATATAAAGAAAAATAAGCACAAAAGTACGATCCAGGAAGAACATCCACCGGACATCGTCGCGTGAAACACATGCACTGTCACAGTTCCGCCGTGAACTAAAAACATTTCTGTTTACACAGTCCTATCCTTCTGTAAGCCCTACTTATGTTGTGACTTGCGCTTTTATCTGTGGACCTTGCAGCTTTTACTTGAGCTACGATTAAAATTAGTCATGTGATGTAATGTATCTCTATACATCATTTTTCCCTGTAGGCTACGTCGTTTTCGGAAAATTATATATAAAAAACTGCACGCAATTCATTTAATGTTGTATAAGCGCTGATGTAAAAAGGCAAAAATCAAAAAGTATAAGCACGAACTAATGTATTAGCTTAGAGATTTAATGTGTTCTCAGTAGCCAGATATAAATGTCTAAGCTAATGCATAATGTTCGTGCTTATACTTTTTGATTTTTGCCGTTTTACATGCATTTTACAGTTATTGCTGTTTGTGCAAAAATTTAAGATGGCGGCCGCTGCCATCTTGAATTATAATTTTGTAATGCTGGACCACCCACGAAGTCCATTTGTGCACCTGAAATTTTCCTTCAAATTTCGTGTTGATCGAGTGCGTAAGCTTACTTTTCGAGATATCGCGATTCGAAAATTTCACAAATTTGGCTTGAAATACCTATTCAGGTCCCCAAAAATCATGTTTTTGGGAAGTTTTGACCCGCAAACATTATTTTTTTATCATCGAGACCCCCAAAAGGCTCTACCTTACGCGGAAACACGCGTTTTGAGCCACAAACGGTTGTGATCGGTCTTCTGGTGCGACCTGTAGACGTGGGCAAGTATACAAAAAAAAGATAGATAAAACACAAAAAGTAACGGAAAATGCCCTCCGTACGCAGACTCCCTTCCCGTCGTCCCACATCAACCATATTTTGCATGTGGGGTCGTATCCCGGATATCTTTCTTGGTTTTGAGTTTCATTAAAATCGGTTGAAAAATGTGGGAGCTGTAGGGGGGTCGAAATTTTGGCCTTCTCATTGACTATGCACATCGCTTATACAACAGCTTGTTGCTATCGCACAAGCCGTGATTGCAGCAGAATGCGTTAGTGTAATTATTAGCTACAAACACAGCACAGATATGTCAACTTATCAAAATATACTCTTATTACAGTGTATTGCACAACAACAAAAAGACATACGAAAACAAAACTTCAAACTTTTAAAAGGTTTTTTAAACCTAAATGTCTAGGTTATTCAGAACATTTAATTACTAACTGTGGGTAACAAGACGTCGAATGCGTAGCTGAAGATGTCCGACGCTGACTGCCTGGCTGATAACAGACTGAACAGACTCCAAGTAGTGATTAGCAACGTCCGCCCCATCTATTGCTATCAGTTCATCACCGGCTCTTAGGTCCAACACGTCCGCAGATCCACCTGTCAAAACAGCACGCAATTCTAAATGAATCACAGTGCTGCACGGTAGTGCTGACACTGTTGTAAGGGCGATGAACGTTAAGTAGGCCAATAGGAAATGGCGTTTGGGGGGGTCCTGTAACTCCGAAACCCCTTAACCGATTTCCATAAAACTTGGCACCAGTAATCTCATCGTCCACCAGACCCAACACGCAAAATTTGGTTACAATCGGTTAAAAAGGGGCGTGGCTGCGCATGCGCGAAAATCGCCGTTAGGCGTCTATTTTTTCCTTGCGCCCGGCTACGGACTAGCCCGTTGAACCGACCGACGCCGCTAATGGCTCAAACGAAGCGTCCTGACGCCGGACACATTCCTTTTATGTTTTCAATTAATTTTTTGGTTTTTTCATAATTCACTTAAATGATGATTAATTTACACAAAGTTTGTAACAGTTGTAGCTGTGGAAATTCTAATTCAAAATGTTGCAACAAAATATGGCAGTTGATTATATATTTTTGCTAGACCTGACGTAATGCTGACGTCATAATGTGTCACGAATACAAACTGGATAGTCTCAACTGGTGCTATCAGTTGCTACTCTGCTTTGATGGTGAGTCTAATCTGGTTCGCTAATGAAAAATGTTTATTGTGTCAGCACTGAGCAACATGGGGACATGAAATCAAGCATCTTGCGATCCAAAAACTCAACCTTCTCGCAAGCTCGGTGTGCTAGTGCACTGTCTTGCTCGAACGCGTAAAAGTCCAACTATCCCCAAGGACACGTAAATGTCATCGCTTTGCATGTTTTTGTAACTGTAACTGTAAAACTTCAACAATTTGTCATGAATGAACCAGATTTTGACATCAGCATTACGTCAGGACTAGCAAAGAATATTTAATTAACTGCCATATTTTGTTGCAATATTTTGAATTAGTATTTCTACACCACAACTGGTACAAATTTTGTGTAAAACGATCATCATTTGAGTGAATTATGAAAAAAACAAAAAGGGGTCCTTTTATGAAACACCGTGTATACGTACCTCTAACGACTTTCTCAACGACGATCGGCAGATTGAACTCCCGGCCACCGGACACTGTGAAACCGAATCCCTTCTCGTGGTTCGGTCGCTGACTGATCTTGATCGTCTTGAAACAGTATTTCTGTCATGCATACAGAAAATATTTCGCTCATAATGCGCATCAAATCAATCACAACGGCTGTTGTACTTGTAGAAGAAAACAACTTGAATGTCGGCACGACACCCGTCGAATCGTAACCGCAGTAACCATTCCGCTGTCTGTAGCAGTTTGGGTGCAATTTGCAACGGAAATTTTTTATCGAAAGATTTTCAAGCCCGAATGTACAAAATGTACGAGTACCTACAAAATGGCATCAAAATCAGTCGAACGGTTTAAGCAGGAAGCACCAATGTGGCAGACGACAGACAGACAGACCACGCTATAAAGAAATGCGTAGAGGTAGGCGGAATTGCTTGCGCTGCAAGAGCGACTCCGCCTGAAATACTAGACTAAAAATGTAAAAAATCTATAGAAAAAAAGATATTAGAAAAGACCGCGAAGTAAAAAGCGAACCTGCGACGGTGTGTCATGTCTCTGATTGTCGCGATTCTCGTCTTGTCTGTCATGGCGTTTAGTCTCGGACGACAACAGCTGCTGGTTTTGCTTTCCGTTACTGCTACTGCTGCTACGCTGTTGGGCAGAATTACCGTCGATTTGTGGATTTTTCAGCGGATTACTGTTGATATCTGATGAAATCGTATGATGGTTCACCGGCTGCCGATCAGCTGCCCGAGTCGACGTTGCTACGCCGGGATTCGCAAAAGACTCTTTGTCGTCGTCGCTGTACCCAGAAAAACCCAAACTGCGCTCGCTGCAACCACAAAACATTGCAACAGATTCGTCAAAAATCCACGTCTACAGAATTCACACGTTTGCACTAAAAACTACACCCGCGGAAAGCAGCACAGTTTTTCCCGTTTTTATCAGCCACGAAAAAGCAAAAGTAAACACAGGCCCATAAACGCAGAGCGTAAACCTAAAGAGTACAACGTGGGTCAACGTCCAATATCGTTCCCCAAAACAGAAGTAACTGGTAAACCTGTGCCATTTTAGCACAAAACGTTATACACACGTTATATTCAACTTTTTCAACTTGCCATACATGATGATAGTGCACATAAATGAAATAATAAATCAAAAAGAGAACAAGAAAAAAATAACAGCACAAACAGGTCAGGCTTAAGTTTGCGTCCGACGGCCGCAAAATATGTGAGCACCTGGCTGACGTTTGTTATACTTATTATTATGAAAGGTTAAAATTTAGGGTCGTGTATGGCTGTTAATGGGAAACCCATCGGAGAGCGTCAGCTGCCATATAGGATCACACAGGCCACCCGACACAGGTGAACGCGCCTCGCCTTAACCCCAGCCATATAAACCGATACTCAATTTACCTACCACGAAAGAATGAAAGGCTGAGTTGATGTTAGTGTTGGTTATATACCGAAATGGTTTACATGTCCGCAGACAGTCATGCACCCATCCAAGTAGTAACCACCTGACGGGGAGTCGAACCCGCGACCTCTCGATCGTGAGTCCGACACCCCACCCCTACGCCACTAAGCCATGATTATCATGACCTGTTTTGGATCATTTCCTTGAATGTTTTCTGTCGGCGTTGTTTTGCGGCGTCGTCGTTCTTCGTGTTCTCGACGTCGATCAGGTCCTGAGCGTGCTGATAGTTCGACCGAGACTTCCGCCTCTGCTTCCAACTTGACAGGTCCTTTTCCGCGCACAGACGAACAATCGCATCAAGGTCGTATTACAGTCAGAACTACAAACAGTTCTATCGGACCAAAAACGACTAAAATTGCGTAGCTAACAATGTGTCTTCCTCATCTAGATGCGCGCACAGAACGACCTAACTAAACTGAACAGTTACTGACATGGTTTAGTGTTTGACAAACTGACCAATAGGCAAGCCGTAACGCACTACAGTAGGCACCGTCTAATAACGGCGTCGGTGTCCCATAGATGTGACTACGCTCACGTACGCGTCAACCAATATCCAGCGAGCTCGTCTGGCCTGCCCAGTGGTCACTTCGTCAAAAACTAAGCCATGTCAGTTCAGTTCAGTTCAGTTACGTCGCTCTGTACGCGTTTTTATATTATAGCCAACACCATTAAAAGTTGTGACGGGCCAGAAACGACTATAAAAGGAGATGTGTAGTTTACAACGTGACTTTTCAGCTAAAATAAATACTCAGTAGATAGAAGCTAAACTGTATTCTACTGAGGTAAGACGAAAAGCACTGAACAGCGACGTCTGGAGAAAGGTGGTCCGTATTGCCGTCAAGGCAGCAGAACACCTGGAGAAGTAGGAAAAGAAGAAAAAGAAAGAGGAATGTAGTTGCTGCTGCTGGTAAAATTTAAGATGATAAGAAATGATGACGCTGATAATGATGATGAGAATGGAAAAACTTACAGAAGCCCAGACTGTGGCTTGCTGCTCGTCTTCCGAGTTATGCATTATCACTTTTTCGCTGTCTGTCTGTGTGTCTGTACGTATGTCTCTTTATCTCACTCTCCGTCTGCTTGAGATGCAGCGTCTTTAACTTTCTGCAAGTTTGATACCTCTGTTTGTATTCAGTCTTCTACAACAGACATATCCCCCAACGCTACTGCATACCGAAACACAAATAACATATTTTTGTAAATAAGCAAAAAATTCCAAGTTTAGCTGCAAAAAGAAGAACTCGATTTATTCGATGCTAGTTTTACATACACTGTAGGCCTAGAGCTTAATATTTCAACCGCTGAATAAAACTTTCTGCCGCAAAGTGTATACAACGAAAGACTCAAAAATCACATAGTTTACGATTTTGCTTTGCTTTCTAACTAATAGTAAATTTCAACTGCGTAATGTGCATAACTAGCTTTATTTTTCTTACTGTAGGGCCTACTGGTCAGGATACCCTTGAGTCGGCTCATGAGCCAGTAGCCCGTTATGTTAAACATTATAGGTGTACGACGAAGCTTATTCTTTTGCACGATATAAATCAGTCATCATCATCATCGTTTACATCGCCAAAAGCAGTGAAATAGATTACATGCTACTGTGTACACGGCAGCTGTTTTGCTATAACAATTCTCCCGACAAATCGTCGTGATTTAGCAAAATAACACGCTGACGATTTCACGGCTAAACTGCTAATACCCCATTTACACGATCGAGCAAACATCGAGGAAACGTCGAGCAAAATACACGTGCTAATTGCTCGACCTCCGTTCGACGTCTGCTCGATGTTTGCTAGCATTCATCTCGACGAGTTATGGAAATTAGCATGCTAATTAAGAGGGCGGGCGGTTTGTAATTGGAAGGCCTATATAACACGCGATCAGCTGTGCGCTAAGCCTAAGCCTACCTTTGAGCCAGGGGCGGGGTTCCATCAGGCCTGCTTGATGTTTGCTCGATGTCTGCTCGACGTTTGCTCGATTGTGTAAACGGGGTATAAGGCGCGAACACGGCGCGTACTGTGCAGGCCTAAGTGTTTACTGCGTGTGATATCGCACACTTCATAATGTGCAGGTGCTGCACCGGATAACCCTCACGCCACACGTTCCGCGCACTCGGACGTCGTAGGCTAAAGGAGATATTCCACTTGCTTCAATTTGCAGTCAGTTTGTTGTACATAGGAACCAGTCTAAGTCACTACTGTTATTTTTTTCTCCAAAAGTCATCCTGAGAAAATAGACTAAGACTAACCTAGAAGGCCACCAAAAGAGCGCAAACTTCAGTCAATCCATTTCTGCGGTTGTGCTTAGTCTGGCAGTGGAAAAGAATCCTTCCATCTTAGCCTGGTTTAAATGCTGATTTTGATCATCACAAAAATGAATCGCTTTCAAGTTGGGCCAAATCTAACCGTCTCTGAAAATTTCGGCCAAATACGCCGGTAAACTTTTGTGCAAGTCTGCCGACAAAGTAACATGTGTATGAACGACCGATTTCGAGTTCATAACCTCCTTTGCGAAGGCAATCAGAAAATGTCTTTATTAACATCTAGTCCAGTGGCGTAACAATACTGACCCCGCAGACCCCGCAATGCGGGAGACCGCGGGTCTATGGGGGTTCAAAATTATGGCGTTTATTTTTTTCGAACAGCCAAAAACGCGAAACTTGATGTCACCAGATGCGGTTTATGAGGCGCCAAAGAGCTCTAAAATATGTTTTAGCGAGGGCTTCGCCCCGGACCTTAGGAAGGCTCACAGCGCTCCCAAGATCTCCTAGCTGCATTGAGAAGGCTATACTTTAAGGGAAAAAATGTAGGAAAAAAAGAAAGCGATAAAAGGAAAAAAGGGAAGAAGACCTTGGTGATGTCAGAATTGGTGAGGGCAGAAAAAGACGAAGCGTGAAGGGAGGGAAAAGGGGGGGGGGCTCTGGATGATTTTCGTGAAAAGGGGCCCGAAATTTGAAGTTACGCCATTGAACTAATCTGCCAAATCTTGTGACTATAGGCCTACCTGATCAAAAACAGTTTACCTGCAGAAGAATTTATTTTAGTCGTATCGGGTGACAAACAATAGGAAGGGCACAAAAGTAAGTAAGTAACTTGTAAAGCGCGCTAAGCGTAATACTACCGAACGCGCTCGGTGTGCCAGTAGAACGAAAAGTAAAAGTGTTTTAAAGGGCGTGTCTAAAACTAAACAGAGAGTGTGGGGTGCTTAGATAGTTCGGAAGTGTAGCGTTCCAAGTAAATGGACCAGTGTCCAAAAGCACTGCTTCCATATTATGTCATTTTGGCGTTCAGTCAGTCATTTAGTATTCGAGTCCGCAGTGAACTCTAATCAAAGTCTAGTTTTCTTATTTTTCAAGGCTCTTACTTAGACTTGATCTAAGAAGTCTCGCCCATAAATCACCTGCAGCCGGTGGCCACTGGCTGCCAGCAAATGGAAAAAGAGATCAGCCAAAAGTCGATAACGAATCGAAGCGCTGGAGTTTGAGCTTAATGCAGTTTGAGCCAGTAAGTGTGAACAGTGCAGCTGCTGTTTGCTGCCGCTGGACGGTTCATGAAGGATGGATTAAGCGGGTGCACGCACGGCAGCATTGCGCGTGCTGGATTATACGCAGAACCGCAGGCTCCACTCTTCACCTCTTGACCACACCGCCAGGCTGATATCAATTTCCATCACATCTAACCACACCGGGCAGCCTGCATCTGTTTCCAGTAGCTACTGGAGAGCGAGATGGAAATGAGTCATAAACATGCACGCGCGTGTATACACAGGTACACTGGCGTAGCCATGGGCGGGGGCATTGGGGGCACGTGCTCTCCCCTAAGAGCCTACTTGCTTATTCAAAATAGTGCAAAAAATGCACCAAAACACGTCATTTTTACGCGCAAAAACGAAAATTTTCTGGGGAGAGGGCACAGTCCCCTCCCCAGACCACTTTCCCGT
>Ga0209367_1011202_pt1 | contig 11930 bp, 8 predicted proteins | sample WorMetLIZISLAND2_FD_187412 | JGI IMG/M metagenome (GOLD analysis project Ga0209367, IMG submission 187412) | Marine gutless worms symbiont microbial communities from Max Planck institute for Marine Microbiology, Germany - Olavius geniculatus... ... | reverse complement strand
AGTCTATCATATGCATTCAATTGTGCTATGTGTAGAGTATATAAGATTGATTTTCATTCTCTAAGTACTGTGTATTATTATACTGGACAGTCGGAAATTGTTGATGATGTTTGTAATAGTCACAAAACCTTTTTGCGTAGATGTTTGCTTGTTAGCAATAGTATTGTGAAGTTGTTGGCTGATAGAAGACTGTAAAGACATTTAGGCTTATTCTTATTGTTCTGTCTGTCTCTGTTCTTTATTCTGTATGTTTCTGTGTCTGTCTGTCTCTGTCTGTTGTTACCAAACTATTCTTTGGTGAATAAAGATTGATATATAGGCGCGCTATACAGCATAGCTGTAGCGCGTCGGAACGAGACAGCAGCAGCAGTAGCAACAGTAATACAGTTAAAGGTTAAGATTAAATCGTCGATAGTCAACAGCGCTCTCCCACAGCTCTGTGACCGATGCGAGAGGGTGCTCATTTTCGTTTCCAAGGCCCCGAGCCAGCAGTGAGTGCAAACGCAACATATTCAGACAATGGGAAAAGATAACTGTCGTTACCTTCCCGGCGGTGCGTGAAGTACCACACTATCTGCTGGTGACAGAGGCACATGTGTGTGAACAACTTGCCCAGGGTTATAACCTGGCAGTGCAACGGGCGAGAGTCGAACCAGCAATCATAACAATCACTAGTCCCACGCGCTACCGTTAGACTACCAAAAGCCACAGTAGTAGTATTGTGCCAATTTTCAGTTCAAAATCAAAGATCAGAGCTGTGGTGAAGCGGACGGCCGCATAATCGGCCGGCACCGGGCCGACATATTTTTGTCGAGCTGTTCTTGTGTTTGACAAGTTGACAACAAAACGGCAGTTAGATATACCAGGCGTATATCTACAGTAAATAACTCGCTAAGTATACATACCTAAGCAAATAGGTACAATACGGCGTCGTAGTAGAGGGTGTCGGAAAGTGACTAAAGTCCCCTTTTTCAAGAAAATTTCGGGTCAAAACTGAGAATTCGAACAGCCGTATCTCCTCTGTCGCTACTTTGCAACTTGTTGTCTGTAACATTTTACAGCCGACGCCTTGACTCTGCGTATAGATAGGTAAAAGCCACGTACCTCCCAGCGCATTGGCATGAACTGTTTGCGCAGCTCGTCGCACTTGGTCAGGATGTCAATTGCGTTGTTCTGAACCAGCAACAACGTCATCATAATATATTCGTCATCACCAGCAACAGCAGCAGCCAGTGGCGTAGACAAAAGGGGAGGGGGTATGGGGCCCAGCCCCCAATCCTCCAGACAAAACATTAGCATATGTCTAAACTGTACTAAATTTGCCAATCTGATCAGTTTATTCTTGGGAAAATATTTTAAATTGTTGCCACCAGATCTCGTCCTTTAATGCTAAAATGCACCAAATTCGATTTCGGCTGAGGGAGCTCACTGCGCTCCCCAGAACTCCTAGCTAGATTTTAGGGGGTCCTACTTATAAGAAAAGGGAAAAGGAAAGATAAAACGAAAGGGGAAGGAGAGAGGGATAAATGGGGAAAAGGAGGGAGGAATGAAAGGGAAAAGGAAAGGAAAGGGAAGGGGAAGGGAGACGAGGTCCCCCAAATAAAATTTCTGGCGACGCCACTGGTAGCAGTGGCAACAGCGCAATAGCATTGATGTGTTGTGTCGCGTAAAAAATGAAGAAACACAGACGTTAATGCGCTGGGCCTACATTTAACCCGATGGCCAATTCACACCCGCGACGCCGACGCGACTCAACTCAACTCAACTGCTAGCAAACAACGCGTGGTCTGTGCGTGACGTCACAGTGCTAATGACGTCATTGCATTGTCGCCCACAGTCACGACAGTCGAGCTGAGTTTAGTTGAGTTGCGTCGTGGGGTGAAATGGCCATTAGTAACTAGACCTACAGTGTAAATTAGTAAAATTACTGATGATAAACCAAACTAGAAATTTGGGGCAAAGCCCAACGTGAGTCCGCCCGGCGCCCTAAGTCCGACTGGGGGAAATTAGAGGGGGGGGGTAAAATTTTCCCGGCATCAAAGTCACGTGGCCCGAACTCGAATGCATTGGCATACGCCGAATGCGCATTGTTGACTTAGGGTAGGTCAACATAAGCGCCTTTAACTTTGTTCGTAGTAGACGGAATTTCACAAATTTTTTTTGTTCAACGCCCAAAGGATCCTTCTCGTCAACGCCATTTAGATTTTGTCGCTATCTTCATCGATTCCAGAGATATTTGCGCTCAAACTCGAAAATTATCGTAAATCGCACCAATTTTTGAACGTTTTTGCCTTCCTAAATTTTAAGGGGGGTGGTGCCCCCAAAAGTTGTACTTGCGTTAACACCCCAACCTAGAGCCGCATCAAGTGCCAAAGTTTCGTCGGGCTACACCCCCTAACTCTGAAGTTACAAGCGCTCCTTTAAAGCGCTCCTTTATTGCATTTTAAGCCAATTTTTGACCCCCCTTTGAAAAAAGTTGTAAGGGGGCCGCCATCCCCGGTGGGGGGTGCGCTAGTAAGACTTGGTCATTCTCTAGCGCGTGTAAAAATTTGGGGGCGCAGCACTCCCTAGGGGCCGAAATATGTTCTTCCGAAATATGCACTTTAGATGGGTACGATTTCACATCTAAATCTCCAAGGTCACTGGACCAAACTTCACCGGACTTGTTCCGCCTAACGCAGGAAGAATCGCGGTAGACGGAATAAAAATCTGATTTTGAAAATCTTCATCCGTTTCGGAGATATTCGTCGCCGAAGTTTGAAGTCGTCCGAAATCGGCCTAAATTTTGCATGTTTTTGGCCCGTGAAATTTTTTTGGGGTGTGCCCCCAAAAATTGTGGACCGGCATTATAAAATTGGGCCTATTACTGACCATCGTGCAAAATTTCACGCCGGTCAGCCCACGCATCTTGGAGATCTCGCGCTCGGATAAAGAAATAAAAAAAAACATCTGGGCTAAAACTTAAGTCCGCTCCGCAAACTATCGCTTCCGAGCAGACTAATCAGCCAATTTTATACAGTTTTGATTTACTGATGCACGGAGATGCAACATTTTACACTAATAATATATCAAAGCATGCAAGTAAACATGATAGACAGAAATTTAACAGTAACACAATCAAAACACTGGTAAACAGAACATTCTATGACATCACAAAATCGTACCTGACTTGAAGCGTGTCAAGTACTCGCGTGGTGGAAATATCGAAAGACAGACTTTGAACCGACAGAAGCTGCATCTCAAGCCATTCTTCAAATCACATTCACCTACAACAGCAGCAGCATATTTGCAACTATAAGCAGCATCCACAGACCCACATCTTTGGGTTGGTGGCGTGGTGTAGTGGTAACGCGTCTGATCAGATCAGCGAAGTTACTGTACGCCGCGCCCGGTTAATACTGCGCTAGGTGACTGCCTATGGGCAGGTAAACCATCTCGGTATGTGACCAAGCGCCTAGGTCAACTCAGCCTTCCATCCCTCCAGGGTAGGTAAATCGAGTACCGTCCTATCTGGCTGGGATTAAGGCGGGGCGCATTCACCTCTGTCAGGTGGCAGGTAACACTGTGTGATCCCATATGACAAGTGACGCTCCATAGCTCTGTGAGGGGTTCGCTCCTTAAAAGCTATATTCTGACCTTTACCTTTCACTATTTTCAATTCTTTAAGACCAAGTTTCCAAAAATACGAAGTACAACAAAAAAGGGGAAAATGAGCTAACAAACAAACCGAGCCGGATGAGCAATCACTACAAGAAATTTGAGCTAATGCTCACGAGACGCGCGAAAGCCTATAACAGTTCCTGTTCGCAAAATGTCAGTCTATTTCCAGCCATTTTGTCGCAGTTCATTCTTGGAGTGTGCACTGCAACCGAAGATCGCAAAAATCAATAAAACCCCCTTATTTTGGAAGTTTAGGGTCTTTTAAAGCAGCATGCCCATGCCTGTCTGCAACTGTTTCCATGAAAGACTGGCCAACAACGGTAAAATAACGATTTTTACGGGGCTACCGCTCTTTGATGCCCTCGTGCGCAGGTTTCCTTGAACCTAGAAAATTGAGACTTGGACCATCAAAATCTACGTTCGATGCTGAAAATTTCATACAGTTTGTCCATGTCTGTCTCAATTGATTTTGGCGCAATTTATTCTTAAAATATGTCTTGCAGCCCGAAACTGCCAAGAATCCATAAAAATCCTCTGTTTTGGCGTTCAAGGTCATCCAAGGTCATTGAATTTGGTGGCAATCGAGAGGCAGTGTACGACTTCCTCTTAGTGATTAATAGTAACCTAGGCCCTATCTCGCACCGTTATTGAGATACAGTGACTTAATGGCCAAAAATCGCAAATTTTTCCTAACCCCCCTCTCATTTAGCACCCTCGTTCGAGGTGACCCCTTCGAATTTATGGAAAAGCTTTATGTTCCCTGAAACTAGAGTCTTCCAGGCAGCCGACAGTGAAGATTTGGTGATCCTAGCTAGCACCGTTTTTGACTGATCCACCCGTGTGACGGACAGACGGACGGACAGAATTGTGACGGCTAAGACATGCTAAAGGTGCTTTCGTGCTTAAAAACGAAGAAACAAATGAAATAAAATTTTAGAAAAGTAACTACAGCCAAATTTATAATTGTTATGTCACTTTAGCTAATTTTTCTGTAGCTACTACAGCACAGGTTAAACCAAGTCCCCAAAAGTTAGCATATCAGACTTGTATAAACTTTGATACAGAATTTCCAGTTTTTCACTTCTTCTAGCCAACAAAAAAGCCTCAATACAGCATAAGTCAATAACTAGCAGAAACAATCTACTCAAAAACACCAACATGCTACTCAGCCAAATCTGACGCTAGTTCCATTCTCGAAGATTTGTAAGCAAACATGGTGATGTAAAGGTTAAACTCAGTGATATAATAAGTCTAGACCTTAACATTCAGCTTAAAGACCAAGGCACATGAAAAAACGACAGTGGATAAATAAGTGTACAATGTAATGCTAATTACACCGATCTACTGGAATATAAAATCACTTTGGACTAATTTTACCTGGTAATAAAAAATATGCTGTTCAAACAAAATGATGAAATCACAAATGGCACTTTGTTTACAGTGTGTACTGCAGCGTGCAAAAGTTTCACACTAGGAGCATGCCATAGCGTCAAGGCAGCACGCGTTCAGTGAGGGAAATTCGCTTGCATTCAGAAACCAGAAGTTGAAATCTGTCGGCGATTGGTGCAATGGAAGAAATGCATACAATCAACCTATTTTCGGTATGGCAACAATATCTCAAAATGCCCAATATCTCAAAATGCAAGCAAGGTCCCTTCGCCCGGTACAGCGCTCCACTGATGTACATTGATGCTCCTAACGTCAAAGTCTCTCGAACACTACAATGACGCCAATAGCTGTTTGTGACGTCACATTTCCGTCACTATTTTCTACTTCAAACTTTATTTTTACAGTATAAAAATAACACTGGCAACAGGAAAATCAATAAATATTGACAAATTAACATTTGATGAAACCAATTAGCACTTTATAACAGTTACGCAAAATGGTGCGACTTGGCCTTTAAGCTTTCACACAGCAAAAGTCTCAGTCAAAAAGTGAAGTCGCTAAACTCTTACATCCAATTTTCATTTCTGATGCCAGTGTCACTAATTACAAAATATTCGAGTTTTTACGTTTGAAGCTTTTGAGCACTAAGTACTAGGTCTGCAGTTTTGCATGCTTTGAATTATTGGCATGGACATTAAATCAATCAAATCAGAATCAGACAAATTACTTTATGGCATCTAGCACTTCTAGCACTGCTCAAAAAACTAATAAAACCCAAAACCAACTGAAACCTCCAAAACCATTGAACTGGGCTTATTTAATAACATTTTAAGCCGGCTGAATGGAGCAATTTACAGTAAAATAAGAACATGCTCTATAATTCTACAGCATAACTCGCCTTGTTGCAAGCATGTGAGTTGACCCAGCTCTGTGCCACGATCACAGTGACCCTTGTAGAACCGCGCACAGCAACGACAGACCGGCATTCGGCACATGTAGTGGTGAAGAACCATGTGCTGACTGTCACAAATATGACAGTGCTTGCCCAACATGCTGCCCTTCTTTGCCCGGTTACTGTATATCGACGTATATTTGTTGGTTACCCATGGGGCTTCTTCATCAGTCAATGCAGCAACAGCTATATCCTCAGTCAGTTTGTCCACTGTCCTATTCTCAGCGGTGGCATTAGCATCATTGTCCTTCACCTCCAACCTTGACAATGACCTTGACTGCCTAATACGAGGTCGTGATGCTACAGTCTTATCGCTAGATGGTAGACGTTTCCAGGGTTTTGTCACTGGCCTGGATCCAAGCGATCGATTTAGCAGGCCAACACTTCTCCCGCGAGACCCTGTACTGGAACTACTAGCATGTTCAGTGCTATCCTGCACTGATGACTGTTCAGTCGGTGACGTTTCTGCTAATCCCGGCTGTCCAATGCTTGTGTAGCTGTCATCCAGGAATCGCCGGTTGATCGTGATCTTGCGACTACTCCGTGAGCTCTGTGTTGGGAGCTGCAGTCGGCCGTGCCAGCATGGTGCCCATGGTCTTGTCACAGTGGTGAGGTCACTCGGCTTTCTCTCCGCCCGGACACTGCTACAGGCTCTAGACACAAGCTGGCGTGCACGAGCTTTCACCAAGGTTGCCGGGTGTAGCGACGGACGACCACGCCTCGATGAGGTGACAGAAGACAGACTGTACTTAACTTCAGACTCCCCACTGCTTGAGGTGTCCGACTCGTCTGACTTGCTTGACCTCCGTCGCTGCCTCCCCTTCTTCACAGCTTCCAAGTCGTTCTTTGCCAGTTTGCCTGAAGCGGACCTGTCACGCTGCTGTTCCTTCGATGTTGGAAGCAGCCTGTAACGGCGTCCGAGCAGCAACTTTACCTTGATGTTGCCCTTCATTGTGCCTCGTACTGGGCTGGTATCAGACAGCGGTGACGAAGGCGAAGACAGTGCCACTTTATCACTGGTGGCAGGAGACAGCGAAACAGTCGCGGTCTTTGCATCGACAGCTCTCCGTTGCCTGACATGCTGGCTGCTGGCATTTGTAGCAGGCTGGCTTCGCCTGAGAAGATTGTCACGTAAAACTGCAACCACCAACGTTCTTTTAGACACACGTCGAACATCATCTTCTGAAAACCCACACAGAACCTCTTCATCCTGGACAATTAACACAGCAGCACATCAGCAAAGCAAAAATGTTCTATCAATTACTGAATATCATTATATTCATAAAAGTAAGTCGCAAGAAATTTGATGATTAACAGTGTTCAAATAGCAATTAGTGAATATCATGGTGTTATTGACCGTGCACACACACAGTCCGATGTGGCACAGAAAATGTTATAGACCATGCGCGCTACAGCATGCATATTTTACAAGGTAGTGTAGCGACATAATAGTTGTGGTGTGCATAGCACTGAGTAGCAAATTTCTTCCAGAGTCTACTGGTGAAAACATTGTGAAAATTGGTCAATATCTAGCAAAGATATGGAAAAAGTACAATAGCTTATTTTTTGCCCCACTCTGTACACCACTCTAAAAATATGTAATAACAGTGCAGCAGTGGTAACTGTCTGTGCGTGATCATCCAACTTTTAACCCTATACATTAATGCAGCCTCAGACAGGCTGTAGACCTATGAACAGTGGATACGGCTGCAGGCTGTCTCATGATGCCGACATTGCAGTTTTCCCCACTGATAATTATGCACTGAGTCAAGTATAGGCACTTCGCAAACTTGTGTTTGTATACTGTGAAAAATCCTGCCAGGCACCGGGTGGGTCTAGTGCTATGATGCTCCTATCCGGTTCGTGACATTTGGGTGCCGCCGTTTGGGCGCCGGACGTTTCGACGCTGTGCTGCTTTAGTGCCGTCTCCATCTCTCTATCTTATGTAGTCACTGTTCTCCATATGAATTAATGCATGTTTATTGCTTCACACGATGAATTCAACTGCGCTTCTTAAGGCCTATACTAATTGAGTGTTTACTAATGTAAGCGTTGTATGTTCTGTACGCTTGCCGAGACCTTAAAGCTCCCGAGACTCTTCAAAGTCTCGGAAGCTTCAACGTCTCGCCGAGACGTTTTCCGTGACGTATGGTGAAACACTGACAATGAAAAAATTATACGGATTAATTAACTCGCACCATGGTAAGCGCTTTCTATTTGTAATGTTGTGGGTTTTTGCACTTTATTTTGACAATTATCACTGAATAATTCACGGCTTGCACCATAAAGAATTGCAACTGCAGTGCTGTAGACATGAGCCGTTGTTTATCGCAATTTGCAAGCAACTGAAATTAGTAAAATACGTCACAGCTGATACGTCATAGCATACCGTCGTCGCACATCTCTACACCGCATCCACATTTCTAAAAAATTATACTAGTTTGATATTCTTTGTACCAAATGCAGACGAGTTTTTTTTTCATTTTTATTTTATGACTGTTGGGCGAATTCCTTTGGGTGGTCCATTGTGACTATGCGTCCATCTGGCACTGTTGTGAAGATATGGCGCCTCAAATGTTGGTCACACAGACGTGAACACGGAAAGAAAAATGGAAGAAGGGAAGGAGAAAGAGGAAAGGGGAGGAGAAGGAAAAAGAAATGGAAAGGGGAAGAGAAAGGACAAAAGGGAAGGGGAAAGGTGAGTGAAAGGGGAAGGGATAAGGGACGAAGAAGAGAAAGGAGAAAGAAAAGGAAAAGGGAAAGGTAATGTAAAGGGAAAGGGAAGTGGAAGGGAAAGGGGAAGGGAAAGGGGGAAAGAAAAGGGCAAGAGAAAGCGGAAAGAGAAGGAAAAAGGGACAGTGAAGAGGAAGGGAGAGGGGAAGGAAAAGTAAAATGTGAAAGGGAAAAGGGGAAGGGGAAGGAGAAGGAGAAGGGGAAGGAAAAGGGAAAAAAGAATGGGAAGGGAAAAGGAAAGGAAAGGGGAAGGTAGAAGGAAGATAGCTTAAGAAAAGTTGGAAGCACGGAGGCACGCATGAACGGACACTCGGGTTATTTTATACAGCTGTCCAATGCTATGTATTGCATTGGACAGACAAAGTTCTAGTTCATTGTACGTTAATGGCAATAACGCGACACAGCGCAGAAATGGCAGCGCGTAAACGGCGGTGCCCAAACATCTTCAGCGCCCAAACGTCCCAGCGCCCAAAGGGCAAGTGCCAAAGTGGTCACACCCAAACGGTTGCGCCCAAACAGCGGCGCCCAAATGTCCTGCTCTGGCTCCTATCACCCTACTCTGTCTTAACCTGGGCACGCATTGTAAAAATTTATATTTTGAAAATCAAGAAATGTGGACCACCGTAACTAACAGAATTAGGCCTAAACAAATTGCAGTAGTGTGTGACACAAAAATATGCAAATATTGGGAGGTATTTGAGATTAAATGGGCGTATACCAGTATTTAATCGATCAAAGCAGATTAGGCCCACAAATAATTCTGCTTCATACGAATGCTATTAGTGTCCGTGCCAAAAAATTTGAACATGCGTCTGTCCTTATTTGTGACCCTACGCATCACAGCATTATCCTACTGACGACAACAGTTTCCTGCTGCACGTGTTCTGCTCCCCCACGCTGAGTTATGTCACCTATCAACGTCACCAACAGTTGTCGCCACTACAGATTAGATCAAAGCACGCCGCCGCCTGCAGCTATTGTGCTCCGCTGTCCTACACAGTCCGGGCGGCCTCGCATGCCGCCTCGCTAATTACCCCGTACCTCGCACGAATTCCTCACACTATACCCTCTTCGCACCTCGCATTTTACCATCGCCCCAAAACAAAGCAATGCAATTCTCAACTGAACATTACTGCTGCAGCATTATATTACATGACACAGTGACACTACAGCAGAGGGTACACTACGTACTAAGATGCTATTTTATATGACTAGGCCTATGGTTATGCTGATTATTGCAAAGAATGATGTAAACATTAGCATGAACAAACTGAGCCGATGCAACACAACACAGATCCACAAAGTAAATGCGCGTGATATATAACTAATGAACTGTTTCACACGGAATCGCGTTTCTATTCCAGGCCCACCAATATGACGTTGATAGCACTATGGAACACAACGCGCGAAACGTAAACAAAACAGACACTTGGTACTAACCGAATCAGAATCGCCAACAACTTCTCTGAACAGCTTCAGCCCTTTGTGTAATTTTGACACAAACTGAACGATCGGATCGGCGTCGTTAACAACAGCGTCATCGTACGTTTCTTCGTGTACTACATGCACCTGTTTTACAACTTCTACTCGACGAACGCGTCGGCAACCTACAGATCTAAACCGCGCCATATTGGATAAACACGAGCCTCGTTTCCCCGTCGCTAGGTGTCACCACCACGATATAAACAACTTCAAGTACTCGCTTTTTGGAAGTAGGTTCAACGCCACCAGCAGTCCAGCACCACTGCACCAGCCCACACTGCCACACACTACCAGCACCAGTCTACCACCACAGTAATAACCAGGGATGTGCACCAGACCTTCTGAGCCGAGACCGAGACGAGACGTTGCAGCTTCCGAGACGCTTGCCGAGACCTTAAAGCTCCCGAGACTCTTCAAAGTCTCGGAAGCTTCAACGTCTCGCCGAGACGTTTTCCGTGACGTATGGTGAAACACTGACAATGAAAAAATTATACGGATTAATTAACTCGCACCATGGTAAGCGCTTTCTATTTGTAATGTTGTGGGTTTTTGCACTTTATTTTGACAATTATCACTGAATAATTCACGGCTTGCACCATAAAGAATTGCAACTGCAGTGCTGTAGACATGAGCCGTTGTTTATCGCAATTTGCAAGCAACTGAAATTAGTAAAATACGTCACAGCTGATACGTCATAGCATACCGTCGTCGCACATCTCTACACCGCATCCACATTTCTAAAAAATTATACTAGTTTGATATTCTTTGTACCAAATGCAGACGAGTTTTTTTTTCATTTTTATTTTATGACTGTTGTATTGTGTTAGTTCACGGCCGTACGCCAAGATGACCGACCTGTTCTTCGTACAACTTCAACCTGCGTTGTCTGAATGGCGCCTAATCAACGTCGAGGTACTGCAATGTCAACAGATCGGACTGTCCGTAAACAGCTTACAGCCGCACGTCATAAGATGTCGGTCAGTCAGTCGCAACCGTTGCTTGTTTGTTTCTTTGGCTTTAAAAGTTCAGAGAGTTCCAGGTCAAGAGATTTGGGTCACCAGCAGGGACTTGCCCTTGCCCCATGATGATGAACATGAGCAAGGTCAAGGAGCATGCAGATAGAGGTCTGGTCGGGGGAGTGCTTAATCACAGGCTGAACGGTACTTCAAGCCCTGTGTTAACGGCGACTTCTCTTTCTTATGGGCCGGGAATCCAAAAATTCGACCCACCACAATCAAAACCCCTGGCCCCATTGAGATAAAATTTGGCACAGTTGATTACGTCGGACAGGGGACCGTCATGCAAAATTTTATGCAAATTCTTCTAAGGGGGACTTCTCGGCAAATGGGTGAAATATACTCAAAAATTTTTCTTTATATATGCCCTTTTTTCTTCAATGCACTCACAGGTCAGACCTCTTAAGGGATTTTTACGCTTAATACGTCAAACGACGCGGTTCTGCACAAGGAAGTGTCTTTATGGGGTTAGAAAATTAAAATTTAATATTTAACGTATTTATTCGCAAAATCAAAAAAAAATTACAATGGCGCCTATGGGGAAAATTAAACAATTCTTTAAACGGTCATAACTTTGGCTGTGTATAAGATAGAGTCGTAATTTTTGGTTCTAGGTATGGTTTTCGGGGATGGCCAATCTAATATGGTGTTATTCAGTTTTACCCAGAACATTTCTATTCAAGTAATCTGGGTCCAAT
>Ga0209367_1011201_pt1 | contig 11931 bp, 5 predicted proteins | sample WorMetLIZISLAND2_FD_187412 | JGI IMG/M metagenome (GOLD analysis project Ga0209367, IMG submission 187412) | Marine gutless worms symbiont microbial communities from Max Planck institute for Marine Microbiology, Germany - Olavius geniculatus... ... | reverse complement strand
TGGGCCAGTGTACAAGTGTCACAGTGGGCCAACACTTCAAGCAGTTTTACTGTAGGCAGTTGAAAAATGGATAACTGAATGAAATGTCAGCCACAGTGTCAGAAATGTGAACAAAATGTGTTTTTATGTGTTACGTTAATTAAGCAGTCATGTCGCATTGAATAAAAAAGTGATATTTTGTTTGTTCTATTTTCCCTAGGTAGTGTAGAAACAGATGTTGAGCGAGATGGGAAATTAAATTGTCACTTGACAACAAGTTGTCTCAGGAATATTCGTACCAAAAATTATTGAAATCCGATAATCCTCCTTCACGTTACAGTCGAAAATGTCGGGGATTTTTTTTTGGGACACAGTGTAGATGCCAATACTGCTCACCACCATAATCTATATCACCTATAAGTTGGGCCAAGTCTAACCCTTCCCCAAAAGTTTCAGCCAAATTCGACCACATTTTGTGTAATCTGTTAAAAAAGTACAAACCAGCCAGATAAATAAACAGCAGGTATCATATAACCCCCTTGGCAGACGTAATGCTGCCATTATTACACATTAGTAAAACTATCTTTGGTTTCATCTAGACAAACTTTCAAATTTAAACCAGCTACATCATCGACATTACACCAGTAGAAAATAATGTTGACGATGATCAAAATGAAGAACATCAGAAATGACTGACAAGAACCTTGTGTAGCATGAGCCTGTGTGAACTGACACTAAAATAACCAATAACCACCTTGTGTAGCACAGGCCTGCGTGCGTTGAGACTACAAATAACTAGAGCTGTCGAGCATTAATTTTTTAATGCATTAATGCATTGCATTAATTTTTTAAGGCATGTGATAACTCATTAATATTGCTGATGTTGTAGGTAGATTACACTGAGAGGGTGACAGGAATGAAAAAAACGAATTCGTGCCTGTGTCGCAGGACCGTGACAGTAGTGATGGAACAGCAACAAAATTAAGCCTAATTACGTGAATATTATTTGATCATCAAATAAACGTAGCTTAATGGAATATCAGAACTCCAGCTTCACAGAATTAAGTAAATTTATGTACGTGCGTTAATTTTTTTAACGCGCGTTAATTCTTTCATGCATTAATGCGTTACGTTAACGCGTTAATTTGACAGCTCTACAAATAACCGAAAAACCATTGTGTAGCAAGGGCCTGTAGATGACTGATAAAGACCTTGTGTAGCAGGGGCCTGCGTGAGCTGAGTGTCATCATCAATGAAGCTGCCTTCAAGACTTCCATCATCATCACCATCATCATCACCAGAGGATATGTCCTCTTCCTCCTCGGAAACTTCTGCCTCCAGGTCCAAGAACTGACATGCCTACAGAGTATACAGAAAACAACCACTGCCAGAGTTCACCCGGTTCATTCGATAAATGCAGAACATCCACAGATGACTGTTGACCTTTGTACGCTTGAGCCACAAATCTGCCTAAACTGACAGCTGCAGTGTTTACATTCACCAGATGTCACCATCTGTTTAGTGTCCCAGCAACGTCTTTGGTATGACAGTATCACCCAAGTTCTTGCTTTGGTAATTATAATAATAATAATAATGGCAATAGTAATATGCTGACTGCACAGACTGGAGATCATACACAGCCTTTTATTGCTTAGTCAATTTTTACGCAATTTTTATGCTAGCTATAGCGTGCGTATTAGCTATGGTAATTCTCTCCGTCCGTCTGTCTGTCACAACACAGTACTGTTCAAAGCCAACGTGAGACAGAGACTTCAGGTTTTCACCATATGATAGCTTAGAGTCTCTAGTATTTTAGGACGAAATTTCATGCCGCCAGGTGAGGGCAGTTTCCACGAACAAGGGAGCAAAAGAGGGGCACCTCTGTTAAAAAAACATCATTTTTTCCGCTATTGGCACGTTTAGTGTGATAAGAAATCTGAGCTAATGCTCATGAGATGCGCGAAAGCCTATGGCAGTTCCTGTTCGCAGGTAATCTTGGTCTATCTCCATCCATTTCATCGCAATTCATGCTTTTGCAGCTAAAAATCGCCAAAAATCACTCAAAATCAATATTTTTAGGGTTCAAGGTCATTCAAGGTCATCAATGTTGACATTCCTAAGAAGCTCGTCGCCAGTGCTTGTTATGATAACCAGCATGTCTGTGCCTATCTGCAACCATTTTCACGCTAGGAAAGCCAACAGTGAATAAATAATCACTTTTTAGAAGGGTTCCCCTCTTTGACACCCACGTGCACAGGCCACCTTGAATCTAGAGGGTCCGGACGTAGACTGCTGAAATCTTCATTCAATCCTGAACATTTATACACTGATTGTCTTAATCTATCTCAAGCCATTTCGGCGCAATTCACTCTTGAAATGCATGTCGCAGCCCAAAATCGCAAAAAATTCACTAAACCACATATTTTGAGGGTTCAAGGTCATTTAAGGTCATCAACGTTCACATATCTGATAAGCTTGTCGCTAGTGCTTGTTATGATATGCAGCATATGTTTGTGCCTATCTGCAACCATTTTCACGTTAGACGAGCCAATAAAGGCAGAATAACATCTTTTTAAGGGGGGTACCCCTCTCTCCCCCTCATTCATGGAGACCTTCTTCACCCAGTAGCATGAAATTTTGTCACAAAATACTAGAGACTCTAAGCTATCATATGGTGAAAACCAGAAGTCTCTATCTCACCTGGGCTCCGATTGGTACCGGGTTGTGACAGACAGACAGACGCCAAGACAGAATTACTATAGCTAATATGTGCTATATAATATGCTAGCTCTCGCAGGTAAAAATGGTGACAAGTTTCAACATCGATGAACTTGAATGATCTTGAACCCCCGAAATAGAGGAGTTTTTGTGAATTTTTTGCGATTTCAGGCTGTGACACACATTTCAACACTGAATTGCGCCGAAATGACAACCTGCATATGAAATTTTCGCCACTGAATGTAGATTTTGGCAGTCTAACTCCCGACCCCCTAGGTTCAATTAGAAGTACCCCCCAAAAGTGGTTATTTTCCGTTATTGGCTTGTCTAGCGTGAAAACGATTGCAGATAGGCACAGACATGCTGCTTATCATAATAAGCACTGGTGATGCGCTTTTTAGTGGTATCAACATCGATGACCTTGAATGACCCTGAGCCCTAAAAATAGGATGTTTTTCGTGATTTTTAAAATGATTTTCGGCTGCAGAAAAGCGAATTGCAATGGAAATGGATAAAGATAGACCAAGACTACCTGTGAACAGAAACTGCTGTAGGCTCTCGCAAATCTCATGAGCATTAGCTCAGATTTCTTGTTAGCCTCCCTTTAGAAAAAGAGTACCGACAGTCAAAAAAATAATATTACTTGGCTCAGAATCTGATACTCATTTTACCATCCCACAGAGGTTAGAAGGGAGAGTCGAACCATTAGCTAGTTATGACAATTTTGCTATCTCCTATCACTATGACTCTATCAGCATGCCTATTAACTATGTCTTCCACAGCAAGTTTATTCTGCATTTCCTGGGTCTTTGATGACATATCCAAAATGTGTCATAAACGAGAACATCAGAAAACAGCCACAGAATGCTACAAACAATGAAACAAGGCATAGAAATATGACATAATATGATATAATATGATCAATGACTTGCACTGGAAAACTGGCAGTTTCACAGCTTAATCTAATACATAAAGTAAAAAAACTAAAAATGTTTTAAATAAAACTACAAATGTAAAACATAGAAAATCCAAAACAGGTGGTAATTGGAAAGAAACTTGAAATAAAAAAAATTAAAAGAAAGAAAATAATGACCACTAAAAAAGTAAAAAAAATAATAGAAATAAGAAAAAAATGCAAAGCAGTCCGGATAGCCGTATAATCAGTCCAAAGGGGTGCGAAATGTCTATGAAAAGTAAGATTTAAAAAAAATACACTTGTAGCACTAGATGGTAAAAGCAAACCTACCTTATCTCTGTGACGAGTGCTGTTTCTGTTGTATTGTGGCTTATGTGGATTCAGCCTCACAGACTCAGCGGCATCTAAACACATTTCAGCCAGCAAGATACTTCATCCAAGTTACCACTCCTTCAAACGTGTGAGTCTTAGCTAATTTTGCAAGGAATTGCAATTAGTTATCTTTTGTTGTGTCCTTTTGGCCCCAAACTCATAGGTTCATCCATGTCCCAAGATGCACTAGAAAAAAGCAGTTAGGAAGAAACCTTTCAATGCACACAAGAGATGCTGCAGAAGCAAATACTGGAAAGCGGCATTTTATGCAAAAACTCCAGAGGAAAACTCAAGAAAACTGCCAATATATTCATACGAAACTTAGAAATGTATGTTTAAGGTTTTCCTATGATAGCCAATGTGCTGCCCTATGTTTTTCCAAGTTTTGCATAAGTATGTCAGAGTTTTTTTCCCATTAGCTGTCTTAGCAAAAACTCAAACACACAACACATTCATTCATTACTTTGTTGTTTCCTTTCTACATAATTCTGATACAGGGTCAAAAAATCTAAAAGTGTTAACATAGAAAAAACTTAAGAAAATCTTGGAAAAGTTTGAAAAAAGTTTTTGAAAATGAGCTCCAGATTTTTAAAGTTTTTATCCCAAAACCTAATTAGTTCGTCTCTGTCCAAAAATGCACTGAGGAACAATGCATACTACAGACACTGCAAACACATCATGGATCCATACGCATGTCTGCACAGATAGACAGACAGAAAAATGGATGGACAGACAGCAAAAAGACATAGCACCGTCAGCACTGCCGAAAAGAAGTGGAGGCATAAAAACAAATGTACACGATGTTTCATAAAAAGGCACCCTTTTGTTTCTTTTATAACTCAGTCGAATGGTGATCAATTTGCATGGAATTTTTACCATATGTAGCTGAAAAAAACTAATTCAAAATATTTCAACAAAATATGACCGTTGGTTAAATATTCTTTGCTAGTCGTAATGTAATGCTGACGTCATAATGTGTCGTGAGTACAAACTGGCTTTTCGCAGCTGGTTCTGTCAGTTGTTACCCTGCTTTGATCGCAAACTTTATCTTGTTCACTGATGAAAAATGTTTATTGTGTTTATTGTGTCAGCACTAAGCAACACGGGGGCATAAAATCGGGCATCTTGTAATCCAAAAACTCAACCATTTTGCAATCGGTGCGTGCTAGTGCACTGTCTTGCTGGAATGTGTAAAAGTTAAGCTATCCGCACAAGTGTGAAAGTAATCGTTTTGGGCATTTTTTGTGGCTACAATGGCAAAACTTCAACAGTTTGTCATCAATGAACCAGATTAAGTTCGCCATCGATGCAGAGCAGCTATTCAGCAAGTCTGTCAGCACCAGCTGCGACAAGCCAGTTTGTACTCGCGACACACTATGACGTCAGCATTACATTACGACTAGCAAAGAATATTTAACTAAAAGCCATATCTTGTCCAAATATTTTGAATTAGTATTTCTTCAGCTACATCTGGTAAAAATTTCATGTAAATTGGTCGTCAATTGACTAAATTATGAAAGAAAGAAAAAGGGTGCCTTTTTATGAAACACTGCACTACATGCCTGTCTGAATTCTGTATGTATATGTACGCGTGAAGGCCTTAGGATTGGTCCCTAAATGTCACACCCTAAGTGTAAGTACAGTATACATGTAGATGAGACTGTAGTATAAAACCCACCGACCTACCAGCCTAACATCAACCGACGACTTCAAAGAGTAACACTACTATCGTCCCTAACAAGTAGTAGGCCTACAAAAAATAAACAGTTTGACAAATCATGCTACTTAACAAGTATGATTTCATAAAATAAATAAAACGTACAACGCCTACATTAGTGAACACTCAAGTAGTATAGGCCTTAAGAAGCACAGTTGAGTTAAATTTATCACGTGAAGCAATAAACATACATTAATTCATACGGAGAACAATGACTACATAAGATAGAGAGATGAAGATGGCATTAAAGCATCCCAGTGCCTAAACGTCCAGGCGCCCAAACGGCGGCGCCCAAATGTCATGTACCGCCGATGTACATACCGACAAAGTCATCGTCATCATCGTTATCATCACAGACAATGTCACCACTGCAGCGGTTGGTCACTCTAACATCAGGTCTTTGTCTCTGTAGCGGTGACTCATCGCTGTCCAACGACAACTGCAACCACGTACAGCACAGAACTACACAGTCAGATACAGACATGCCATCCGACAATAAGGGTCGCTTATAGCAGCTGCTAGTAGCATCGACTCCTGGCTGAAGACAACTGCAGCCACATACAGTGCAGAACTGCACGGTGTTTCATAAAAAGGCACTTTTTTCTTTCTTTTATAACTCAGTCAGATGGTGATCAATTTATGTGAAATTTTTCCCAGATGTAGCTCAGGAAATACTAATTCAGAATGTTTCAACAAAATATGGATGTTAGTTGAATATTATTTGCTAGTCATAATGAAATGCTGACATCACAATGTGCCAGAAGTAGAGCTGTCAAAGCATTACTTTTTTAATGCATTAATGCACTGCATTAATTAATGTGTTATTAATGCACCCAGGCCTCTCAAGAAAGAGAGTAGGGGGAACTTACCACAGGCCCTGCGACGTTTAATGAGCCCCACCTGTAGAATACAGAAAGTTAGAAAGCAGATAAAACACATTTTTCATCAATAACTGATGTCATCGCTAGCATAGAAATCTATTAGCCTGTCACCTAAATAATATTTATTTACAGTAGTGATGAAACGGCAACTACAGTTTGGTTACTTGAATTCATTCGATTGTCAAATAATCGCAGTTTAACAGAATATTGGAACTTTTGCTTCACAGAATTCAGTAAATTAAATACATTTAGCATGTGTGTTAATTTTTTAATGCGCATTAATTTTTTAATGCCCGTTAATTTATTAACGCATTAATTAACACGTTAATTTGACAGCTCTAGTCATGAGTACAAACTTGCTTGTCGCAACCGGTGCTGGCAGTTGCTGAATAGCTGCCCTGCTTCAATAGGTAACTTTATCTGGTTCACTGATGACAAACTGTTGAAGTTTTACCATTGCAGCCACAAAAAACGCCCAAAACGATCACCTTCACACACTTGTGGGGATAGCTTGGTTTTTACACTTTCCTGCAAGACAATGCACTAGCACACACAGCTTGCAAGATGGTTGAGTTTTTAGATCGCAAGATGTCTGATTTCATGTCCCCATGTTGCTTAGTGCTGATACAATGAACATTTTTCATAAAGAAACCAGATAAAGTTCACCATCGAAGCATGGTAGCAACTAACAGCACCAGTTCCGACAAGCAACCTTGTACTCACGACACATTACAAGTTTAGATGCCAGCATTACATCACAACTAGCAAAGAATATTTAACTAACAGCCACATTGTGTTGAAATATTTTGAATTAGTATTTCTTCAGCTACATCTTATAAAAAATTCATGTAAACTGATCACCATTCGACTGAGTTATAAAAGAAAGAGAAAAAGTGCCTTTCTTACGAAACACCGTGTATACAGTTAGCTCTTGATATCATACACAGATATGGTTAAAACACCCAAACAGACACCCCCAAAACCCAGTAAACCCAGCTAAAATACCGCTAAAAGCTCACCTAAAAAGACCACCTAAAGAAAAAAAGTCAAATAAAGAACAATTGTTGAACTGTAAACATCGATAATGTTGAATAGTGAAGAAGTTGGGTAAAGTTCTTTTGGGGGAAACCCATCGCAGAGCTACAGAACATCACCTGCCATATGGAATCATATCATGCTCCCTGGCACCGAACACAGGTGAAAGTGCCTTGCCTCAACCTCAGCCAAACAGGCTGGTACCTAAAACAGCTTGATTAATGAACAAGTTAATTTATGAAGTTTCAACTTGATTTACATACCCCAGAGGCATAGAAAGCTAAGTTGACCTTAATGTTGGCTATAAAAAACCATACTGGCAACAAGATATACAGGAAATACTGGTTTAACTTATTTATTAAATATCAATCACTATAAAGCAAAGCCTATAGACTCTGAGCACAACACTGAAACTGAAAGTGAAACTAACCACAGCACTGGGTTTCCGACTCGAAGTGGTTTTCCCGCCGGGTCGAACAGAAGTCTTGAAAGCATCATCTGGCATGGCCATGCGTAGAACTGGAGTGACTGGAGATGTTATCACTCGAGCAGAATTCTTTCTCTTCACGTGAATGAACGAATCAGCTTCTGCAACAGCTGCATTCACAACAATTCATTCATTTGTCAGGAGGAGCATTATCACACCGAATGACGACAAAAATATAAGGAAATAACTGAGTCAAAATTGGCTGAAGAGTTCAGCAACATATCAAGACTCGGCAACTGAGACAAACAGAGCACGATGAACATCAGAAAAGAAACAAAGCATCTTTGAAAAGTTAGTAAACACTGGATATACAAAAAGATCAGTCTGCCAGAAAAAAATCAAGTTATTTATGCGTTGCTCATTATCTCAATGCTACTGTATGGTGCAGAGTTATGGCCACTTCCAGTCTTCCAGTCACACAGACAAAAAAAACTGGAAAATGCCCATCACAAGTTCCACTGAAAAATGTCGAAAATCATATGGATAGATAAAAGCAAATGATGACACCAGAAAGAAGACTGAGTTGCAGAAATTAGAGTGCCTATAATTAAAAAAGACTGGGACATGTACTGTGAATGGGGGACTCCAGAATAACTCGTCAGGCTATACAGTTTATCTTGTAAACAAAAAAAGAAACAATAAAAAAATGAAAATAAAAACAAACAATAAATACAATAAAATGTGTAATAAAAACAAAAGCAAAAACTCACATTTTTCATTGAGATGTGGTTTGAAAGGTGTGCTAGCTGCCAAAGCAGATGGAGGAGATATCATCTCTGATTGGTTAGCTAGTGCTGTGGGTGTGGCCAATAATCTCATCTCTGATTGGTCGTCCAGTGCTGTGGGCATGGCCAGTGATCGAACACATGGATGGATTACAGCTACATGGCTAGAGTGGGTGGGATCTGTTGACTTATCATCAACGACCACAGCTTGATTTCTTGACTTCTGCACCGTTCTTGACTGCACAGCAGCAGACAGCAGATCTTGAGACTTTTGATCCACAGCTCCACTATTCAATTCAGAAATCAATTCACCAACCCTGGACTTTTTTTCCATTAATCTAGTTCCAGACTGACAGACTGGTGCATTATCTCTTGATTTCTGCTCCACAGCTGCAGCCTCTGAAATTAGATTTTTGCTCACCATCCTGGGTGACGGCGGGCCCGCAGAACTGGAAAGATTGGAAAAGAAGATAGTTCCAACACTGGACTGATTTCTGACCAATTCTGTCTTGTGTATATTTGTACAATCTGTACCTGTAGCAACTTCCACTGGTTTACCAGCTCCTGGTCCAGAAATGAAATGGCTACCAAAAGAGTTCTGTCGGGAAATGGTGATCAAACTGCTTGCCCGACTACCAGGTCGAGTGCCAGACTTCAAAGAACTTGAAAGTGGTGGGCTTGGCGGTATAATATCATCATCATCATCATCATCATCTGAAAGTTCAAAGCCAAGATCAAAATGTGGCTTGTCAACTTTGGTCAGATTTTCCTCTCTGTATTCTGCTTTTCTCGACCTGCCATGAATTCCTGGACTTTCTGCAGGCACTCGACTGACATCAATAGAATCGTGAAGACAGGCGAGAGCCTGAGTGAACGTCAGCTGCGAGTTATCGGCTAAATTGAGGCCAGTAACATTTGATGACTTTTCAACAATTGGAATCCTATAAGAATTGTGTTGCGGAACTGGTGTTGCCACAGCAGCTGCAAGAAGTTGGTCATCGTTTGTGTCATCAAACTGTGAAAATTCGTCCACAGCTGCCAAAATCTGATAGTTTGGTAATTTCTTGTCCAAAACGTCATCACAAAAACCGCGCTGCTCACTTTCTCTATGAGATGATGCCACAACAGAAATATCTCTATGATGTGAAAATCCAAAGTTCGCATTCCTGCTCTCATCATCTGGGATTTTCACATCACCGGCTTGTCTACCTGGAGTTTTTGCTGGGTTTTTAAGTGGAATATTCACCGATGTCCAGTCAGCATTTGTGGCTACATCTGGCAACCTAGAATCCAAACCCTTCTCAAAGGCATCGAGCATCCTAAGTTCCTCTTCGTTTCCTTCAAAGTCCGAGAAATCACTACTTTCATCCACTGAAATGAAAGCTTCTGCCACCTTCTGCAACGGTTTACAGCCTGTAGGACTGGATCTCTCCACTGACAGTTTAGAGCACAGATCAACAGTATGCACATCACTCCGAACTTTTCCAGCATCTATGTCCGTTAACTCGCTGCCGAGCAAGTTTTCTCTTCCACCTAAGACTTTCCTACACGGTTTCAGTGCCATACCAAATGCAGGAAGTTCATCATCTTCATTGCTGACTGCATTGTGTGACGTAAATTCTGATTTTTTAGACATTTCCCGCTTCCAGTGGTCGACCAGTTCCATAATGTCAACTGGAGAAAGTCTGCCAGCTTTTTCCATCGCCTGCATAGCCGCAGAAGTCTCCTCGAAGGTGGGTGGAGTTTGAACTCGAGCGCGGTGATACGATGACAATGCATTGACATTCGTTTGATCAACACCCGCACTGTATTCAGGAGAAGAAAACACATCATACAACAGTTCTTTTACTCTATTGCAACATTCTCCACCGGAACGACTTTCTATAGCTATTTTGGCAACTGTTTCGCATCCCAAAGAAACGTTCTCATGTGGATCTTGTTCCTTCAGATGCACATTATTGACCTCAAAGTCGTCCGCATCTCCAGCCTCAATAATCTGCAGCAACGGACTCTGCAATTTGTCAGCAAGTCTGTCGGCCGATCTCTTCCGGTTTGCCATGACAGAGTCCACTTCATCTGGGATGGAGGCAACATCAACATTTTCAGATTTGGATCTGCATTCTGCTTTGGATGTCTTGGGCCTCTTACGTCGAGGTGGTTTGGGGGGAGGAGGTTCGGAGTCACCAATGACCTCCGGTTCTGCTTCTGATTTCTCCATGGCTGGTTTTTTCTTCCTCGGTTTCCTTGTCTTTTTTCCAGCAGGCTGTTTGGAATCACCAACAACGTCAGTTTCCACATATGAACATCTCTCAGTGTCTTCCACGGCTCCAGATTTGTCCCCAATGGATTTCTTCTTCCTTGCTTTCCCCGACCTCTTTGTGGAAGACTGTTCGGACTGTTCCTGATCAGCACACCTCTCCGTGTCATCCACGGTTCCCAATTTCACACCAATGGATGTCTTTTTCCGTGGTTTTCCCCCAGAGTCTTCACCATCTAACTTTTGTCGTTTCCGTTGTGGTTTCTGGACTACGGAGTATTCGGGGATGGTGATCGGCATCCGATGGCAGATGGGATTAATTCCACGTGGAATCATGCGTGGACTGTCGGAGTAGAGTTTCAGCGTTGATTTGGCGTCACTGTTGGTGATGGCTCGATGGATGCTTCGCTTGTTGTACTCACCCTGCTTGTAGATCTGTGCGAAGAAAACAACAACAACTCACACGCTGTTTAATTCACCTGGTGAATTCCACCGATACATAAAAAGGATTGCCAACTGGCATTTCAAAATTCCAAATAAGTCATATTTAGCATTTTAAAAAACTCCTCTATAAAAGTTGTTAGTTTTGGAGTTTAGCACATTCTTGGCATTACTACCACTTACTGACTACTTTTACTTTTTATTTTGCTAGCCTATATGGCTGCCATTTCTCCAGCTTAGCTTGGATCTAAGCTATATATAAGCTACGTAAATGTATTAAAGGGAAACTATCATGAAAATTTGACTTTTTGGAATAAATGACACACGTGAACATATAAACGAGATAAAATTTATGGCGGGCCAATTTTGAGCAAATTTTGACTGATTGTCACAAAAAAGTGAA
>Ga0209367_1011199_pt1 | contig 11931 bp, 6 predicted proteins | sample WorMetLIZISLAND2_FD_187412 | JGI IMG/M metagenome (GOLD analysis project Ga0209367, IMG submission 187412) | Marine gutless worms symbiont microbial communities from Max Planck institute for Marine Microbiology, Germany - Olavius geniculatus... ... | reverse complement strand
AAATAACACTGGGCCCAGGACGCTACCTTGGGGCACACCACTCACTATGTCACAGTAGTCAGATAGACAAGAACCAACTCTAACACACTGAACACGACCTGCAAGAAAACTTATCGTCACATTATTATATTTTTTATCACCTATTAGCCCCAGCGTAATATTTCCTCGCACCAAAAATTATGACAGAGTCGTCTATTTCTTCCTTAAAGAATGACAAAAAAGTAAGTAAGTAAAGTAGAAAATCGCATAGTGCCTCAGTGTAAAATCTTTAGTTCGTTGTGTACACTATTAGTCGCAAAAGAAGCAAGGCCTCATAATTGTACAGTAACTGTTCGTTAACGTTTCGCTGTCGCACGAACGGCCGCAAGAAGATAGATTATTACCGAAAGGATCGACGGGATATGACATTAGTATTTAGGTTGCATGCTGTTTTTCTGAGATTCTCTAAATTTTGACGACTCAACAGATGACACTGTAAAGCATATGGACATCGGTCGGTCCGCAGACATAACAGGCTAATGAGTCCGTCATTGGACCGTACGTCGATAACTCAGTCCGAGACCAGACTTCCCATTGTGTGTCGGTCTCGTAGCCGTAGACGTAAAAGACCGGACACAATTTTCGAGCTGGACGCACTTCCGATCCACGTACATCAATGTCAGCTAGATAGCCGCTGTTCGTCCACCATCTCCAGACTTTCTCGACGACCTGGCCATTCATATCATTCAGAGCTCGGTGGAATGAGGATTGATGTGTTCGTAGACTGCGATCCGCAAACTCCGCAGTGTAAAGTAGACACGAACTGACTGCGGATCAACATTTTCCGTTTGTATCGTTCGCTGCAAAAATGTTGCTCGTTCAGACTTTTTTGTTAATTGAATGGCAGAATGTGACTATTAAAATGCAATAAATTAGTAATTAAATAATTTGTAGATATAGGAAACAAGTGCTAAGCAAGCCCAAGTTGCGTCGCAACCCCATGCGGACGTCCACACTTTCAAAGCCTACTTACATGTTTACTTAAACATATTTATTGTGTCGATTTACGTTTACTTCAGCGTGCGAAACTAATTACTTACTCACTTTTTACATTTTATCAAAAAAATCATGTTTTGAAAGATTGTAAATTTTTCAGGTGCATTAAAAAAACGAAAACACAGACATCTCAATCAAAAATTTATTTTTTATTTAAGAAGTTGTGAAGTTTTCTGTTCGAACGTTTATTTTAAAAGTTGCTGTTATTTTGCATTTGCATGTATATTCCGGTATACATTTTTCATCATAATGGTAAAACGGACAGAAAAACCTAACTAATATAACATAAACTACAAAAGACTCTATCTTACAAACTTATTACGGCACCACTGCGATATTTTCTTTTTGAGCTTCTTAACACCCGGCAGAAACGAAAGCATGACTGGCAATATACGTAAGCCCCCACTTTGTGAAGCCACGGCAAAGGCCCCTGTGTGGCTCAGAATAAAATTCGAACATGCTGTTGGCATTGCAATCATGTCGCCTTAATGCACAGTGCTTCATCCATGTGAATAATCATATCTTTCTTGTCCTGCAATTTTAGGTCCTGCATTTTCACGTCCGGCATTTTCAGCGCCCCCGTGTAGGACAGCAGGCCGGGCGGACACGAGTCATCAGGCCGCGGTGGTAGGCAAGAACGGAGAGCGCCTGACATAGGGTCGACCATGCACTCGTTATTAGTCAGTCGCAGAGCGGAAACAGATTACGTCATCGTCTCGTCATGTCGATCTACTTCCGGGAACGCGCCTGCTGCTTCTAAAACGCAATGACGTCAATAGCACGAAAAAATGTCTGCCTAGGTACACACAACACTGCACTACGCGACCCCAACTCGAATTCTAACCCTAACCGTCAGCTTGATCTTCTCAGCTGAAAATTGATACAACGTTATATACCCCGTTTACACGATCAAGCAAACATCGAGCAATCATCGAGCAAACATCCAGTAAATGCATTCAAAAACACGTACACGACGTGTGCTCTAATTGCTCGATGTTTGCTCGACGTTTGTTCGATGTCTGCTCGATGTTTGCTCGATCGTGTAAACGGAGTATTGCTCCTGCTTTGGGGAACGTTTGCACAAATTTTGTTTACGCGTTTTTGTTTTCGAGACTTGAGTTAATATAGCTCGTACGGCCGGAAGAACAGACAGATAAGATTTGTAATGTGGCCTTTTAAGGCGGCCGCATAACAAGAGAAAAGTGTTTGCGTCAAGTGCCAACGGCAACATAGTATGCGGCCGTCCACCTGATGAACTAAATTTTGCATCATAATCTTCAAGCATGAAACGGAAATCATAGCATTGAATTTCGTTCGGATTTTTGATATTAGGTGACTTTTGACCTATGACCTTTCAGCTGAAAATTAGCCAGCCGGTTATTCGTGTCATAAGAAACGTTTACGCCAATTTTTTTCTCATTTTCCGAGTCGGTAACAAACCCGTACGGGACAGACGTACAGAGAAGCTAACCAGAAATACTCAAAATTAAAAACTGGGCTCAAAACAGCTGGTTGATTTCACTTGACGACAAAATGTTTTTTTCGTGCTCCAACGTCAACAAGATGTGCTGTCGCTTGAGGGAACTTATGATGGTTAACAGCAAAGTGGGTACAGACTGCTCGCTGTTCCAACGATTAGGCTACTTATTAATTGGTTCGTGTCATTTTTCGTCAGCAATTCGTTTTACCAACAGCTATACACTAGCAGAAAAAGGAGTCGACCGGAGGCAGCCGTGGCAGCGTAGTTAGTGAAATCTGGTGTATCGCTCGCTCTCGAGAAGTGCGATATGGCGCCTCAGGGCAACATACGGTACGAGATTACGTTAAGTGAAACTACAGGACAGTTTAATGGAAATCATCATTCATGCGTTTCTCGATAGCATGCACGTGCCATTTACTTACTGATCGGTTATTGTATATTTCCCATAGATTGAATGTTTAGCAGAAAATACATTACGAGCTAAAAAGTTGCAAACAAAATGAGAAAGAAATCATTAGATTCTCCCTCTACAAAACTTGTTTTTATTTCAAGTTTCAAAAAACTTTTCATCGCAATCACTTTATTGCATAATTTTTGAATAATCAGACAGAAAAATAGACAAACAAACAGAATGTGCAAAATTTGCAAAAAAAACAGAAAATGCAAGAAAAGATAAGGTTGAATCTGCAAAGAAATAAAATCGAAAAAATGGAATTTAAAGGAAAATGGAACCTTCTTTCGGCGTACGTCATAAGTTCAAGAGGCTCCCTATCCCCAAGCTACAATTAGAAAAGAAAAATCATTCATCATTTATCCGTGATCCAAAAGGTGTTTTATACCCTACCACATGTTAGGAACTTAGGACCACGCTTTACTTTTCCTGAGAAAACAGGTTACCGCTACATCCAAGACGACACAAGGTATTTTCAGATAGGCGTGGCTTTCCGATAACGCTGAAGTTCTACTGTTGTCTGAGATCAACAATTTTTAATATTGTATGCAGCGGAAAAACGCTTATAGTGCATTTATAGCCACAAAAAGATGCTAATTAAAAAGCAAAAATTCTATTTCCATGAATACACAAATAAGTTTGGAAAAAAATCATTCAATTTTGATTGATATATTTCATCAACATATGACGGATATTTTTTTCAAGTGAGAACGACTAATTGCTATTCCGACAATAATCAATACGAATGCAAAAATATAGCAACAAATAAAAAGTTGAATGTGGCTGATTTGCGACGGGTCATCAGCATACATCTCGTCAGCATTTGATGAGATTACGTTCCGTATTTCGTTAACAGCCAGCCGTTGCTGCTAAGTTGATACCTCTATTAACGCTAACGACGCCATTTTAGCTCTGATACTTAAGACCATTCGCGAAAAGTTACTTTTATGGCGTTGAGTTTCCGTCGAATTCGTTTCGGCAATAGCGCGTCACTCGCTCAGGTAACATTACAGCACCAAAGACGATGCAAAATAGACGAAATGCCCCGAACAAATCTTCCTGTGGTGGATACAACCCCATTTATTCTAACGCAAAATACTCTGTGACACGGAAGATCATTATTGCAAATTAAAGTCAGAACACGTAGAGTGTCCCGAATTGCAGATCTGTAGTTCCGAGTAACATCATAACAACAATGATCTGAGTGTAAGAGAAATACTCGTGAAAAAAGTGAACACATTTCCGCGTTGCTAAACATCCGTCCGTTTAGGGGAATTTTTTTACCATACACAGCGACTGGGTATATTTTGAGGGGATTCTGTCCAGGATATTATATCCAGGGGACGCTCAACGTTTCAGGAACGCATCGCTAGCCATTTCCATGCCGGCTATTTTCAGCCTGTGCGTCGTGTTTCCTAATCTAGGCCAATTTAGCGGCTAATGAAAATTGCAGAGGGGCCGAGTATTGCATACGTTTCAACTGTAGACTACTGTACTCAGTCGTTCGCTCGAAACCTAAATCCTGTCAGCTGTAATGCATACCTATGTCTGGCGTCCACACGTCATTCGCCATCCTTGGGGAAATCCTCTATAAGCGTACTTTTCTCGGGAAAAGCCACACAGATAAAGTCGGGAGCATGACCCACATAATTTGTAAAATTGATGTTAATGACATTTACGTCTTTGCCCCCCACACGTATCGACAAGGATATTGTGTTTTCGATTGGCCGTTCGTGTGTGTGTGTGTGTGTGTGTGTGTGAAGCTATAAGGACAATGGCATATCAACGGGAAGTAAAGAAAAAGTCAGAACATTTCATAAAATTGTGATAAAGCTCGGATTGTTGCCGTACGCTTTTTGCCGCGCGATGCATGCGGTCATTATAACGGGAAGCACCCTATTGCCGCCGACAGTTGTCCGTCCGTCCGTAGATAGGTCTGTCATGTTGATGTATAGTGTCATAAGAATCAGCTTGGGCTCCTCGGAGCCGCAACATCGACGAACTAGTACTAGGGGAACATTCTCATGCTTCCGCTAGATAATACAGCGGCCGGCGCCGCCATCCACGTCGCGAGCGTAACATGTGACGTCGTCCGGAAGCACGGTTGTAAACATACATAAACACATCGCGCAATGTTCGTTACAACAGTATGGGGCATTTTTGTTTGTGGTCCGTGCTGCGGCGACAAAACGTTGCAGAGCTTCGTGACGAATGAATCGATATCGCTCGTCGAATGCAGCGCATCAGAGTCAGAATCATGCACCGCTTGTCCTGATGCCAATCTGACCTCCGTCCGCCGCAGAATTCACGGTATATTCTCCCCTTCCTCAACAAAATAGCCCCGGACAGAATTCTCTTGACAATATGCCGATTTGCTGTATAGAACAAGAGCTTTCCATTCAGACCAGTCTTCAGACTGTCGTTCGCTGGCATATCGTCTTGGTATGTAATCAAGCCAACCAGGTCAACTCAGCCTGACTATTCCATCCCTCTGTGGTTGGCGCAGTGAGTAACAGCGAAAGTTGGGATGTAAACAGGCACACTGCGCGATGCACTTACTCCCGTATCGGGGTCTCGCAGTGTAAACTGGTGTCTGGCTGAGAACTAACGAAACGATCAGCGCTGCCATGTTTAGGCCTTATGGCTCGAAAAGGACTTTGCGCTTTTATATGCAACTTGGGCGAACGGGACAAACCTGACCGTAACTGGGAATATTGCCAATAGCGAAGTTCCGTACGCGAAGGGAGTATTTGCCCCGGTATGTCTACTAGCGAAGTCTCGCGCATTCTGTCAGAGGGAGCTTTTGGGGCATTATTTGCAGGGATTTTGTGCGTCGTTTCGGCACGGCAGGACGAAGCGACGCACGAGGCGTGGCCCGGGGTTTAGCGTCACCGGTCGTCATCGACTCACCGCCTGCCCACCCGGCCGCGCTAATTGCCGCTTTACCGTGACGCCGGGCGGGCGCCGATATGACCCGCTGATCCGCCGACCAGCGGTCGAACGCAATCTGTCGGTCGCCTGTAATCTCAGCACAGCGTCAGCACCGGACACCGGCATCATTGCAGATGTCATCGATGTCGACATCAGCGATGTTTGCTGCCACTGTGTCGGTCGAGGTAATAACGAAACGGCGACACCGCGGACGCTGCTCGTTTTACTGCCGTCGATGCTCAGGGGTCGATGCGAAAATTTTGTTGCACATTTCGCTGGGAGTGTCGGACCGGTCGGTCGCTGTTTCCAGTCACAATGGCAGTGCCCATGAAGACGAAATTTGTAAAATGTGTCATCACATTGACCAGTGACCTCTGTGGCTTCTATACGTGTTTGTTAAATATAATGGAACGAACGAATAATGAACGAACTTGATACATTCGCGAAACAGAAGCTGAAAGCAATAAATATTGCCATTTTCTTCGACCTAAAAGATAAAGACGGAAAATAACAGCGTGTCGCTCGCGATGGCAATGTCGTGTCGCATAGAGTAAGTTAATCGTCAGATGCAATCTCAGCAATTGTTGCTGACGGCGAAATCGTTTCCGCTAACAGTCATTGGCACTCAGCAACAATAGCGCCATCGTCATTTCATTCGTCTTGACCGACATTTGGGATGGAGTCTGTGATTGCTTCGGCGCAAGCTCAAAATATTCGACTAAGAAGCTGGCGGTTCTTTAGCACAGGCCTTAGTGTAATCGTCATGTTATCGATCTTCTAAAACACTGCCTTAAATGCTAAACAACAATCTATTTTTAGTTAGGCATAATGAGAAAAAGGGCATGAAGTAAGAAACTAAAACAGGAGAAAATGAACAGAAAAGAATAAGAAACCCTGCTGTCGCTAGGGTAAACCGACCGTATCGTCTATAGGCCTGAAAGCCAGCGTCCGATTTCCGGTCGCCAAAAGAAACAAATTTCCAGAGTGACTATACACTCCCACACATTACATTAGACTACATTACATTACAGATTTTTTAACGTGGCCTAAGTAAAAAAAAACTGCTAGGACCACAGATAAAAGTGTTCGTTACGACAAAAGCACAGAAAGGTAAGACCGTTTAAACAGAAATGTTTTCAGTTGACGGCGGAACTGTGACAGTGTGTTAGACGCGACAATGTCCGGTGGTAAACTGTTTCATAGCCGAGCACCAGCGACAGCGAAGGCTCGGTCACCAACAGTTGCGCACTGCGACTGGGGGACATCCAGCTGGTGTGTCAGTGAGGACCGCAGACTACGTCGTCTTGACGTACGGCATGTCGGACAAATGTCGCAGGTCTGCAGCCAAGTATGATGGAGCTGTGCCGTTCAGTGAGCGGTAGACGATCGTCGCCAGCTTGAACTGCACACGCTCGGGCGCTCTCAACCAATGGAAACTGGCGAGTGTGTCGGTGATGTGGTTCGAGCGCCGCAAACCAGCGATGGATCATGCGGCAGCGTTGAGTACCGACTGCATGCAGGCGGCTGTACATGTAGCCTGGTAAGCCTACCATCACAGCATTGCCGTAGTCCAGCCGGGACAGGACGAGGGCAACGACGAGTGTTTGGTAAACGGACGTCGGCACCGAACGTCGAATGCTGCGCAGCTGACGAAGAACGGCAAAGCAACTGGCAACAGTTTCCTGAACGTGGCATCGCATGCCATACACGCTATGCTGATGCTGCTATACCGAACATTTCAGTAAACCTAAAATACGATACAGTTATTCGGCGCACGTTGGTGATGGCTGTAGGCAGCAACTTTGCAGACAGACGACAGACGGACAGACACATGGTACCGAAGCATCGATCTTAGCTGTTGGCCAAAAAGTAGAAATTTCGAGCATACCGATACGCATACACTTTAAGTTAATAAATAGAAAATATAAAATACAGACTAGACATATCAACTGTCACTTTACTTAAGCGAACCATTTAACACATCGTGCACAACATACGCAACGTAACGGACGTAACGCAACTGACGTAGCTGACGCAACGACCGCTTCTACTCTTGCGTTTTGGCCGTTGCGACAACTGCGTTAGCTGCGATTGTTGACTAGCGTACTTTCTCGCGTGCGTTGCGTATGTTGCGTCATTTGCGTGCGTTCGATGAAAACCAAACCCCGTTTCTGCAGTTCGGCCCTTTTCGGCTTTCTACGAAATTGCAATATGCTATGTTAAATAGTCTTTGTCGGTGCCGTTTGGTCGTTTGGTGTGTTTTTTCCTATTATTTACAATTTTCGCAACGATAAGTATGATTTGTGTGTTTTCCTTGTAAGATTTCGAGTAATATTTTACTTTTACTTTAATGTTTGTTGCTAGACGCATTTTGTGTTCTTGATCGCTGCATTGATGTGGGTAATGGGATAATTCGCGGTCATACAAATTTCAGAGTTAGTTATCATTTATTTTGGAGTTTTTTCATTCGCAGTTTTGGCTTTAGTATAGAATCAAGTGTTTTCTAAACTCAAAATTCATTTAGGTATAATTTAATGTGTGTAATCGACGTGCTAAGTTGCAAATATGTTTGTTTTGTTTGTTCAGGTTTCAGAAGGTAATTCAACTGTGATGGCGACTTGCATGAACAACGATTCAGTCGTGTTGTGTACTGCATTACATGGAACACATGATTGCAGTTGGACTGTTCATGGAATTTGTCTAGGTTGTATAGCTGACATGTTTGAAGATGGTGAATTTTCCATGGTAAATCATATTCACAGTACTTCTCTAATTCAGTAATATTTTTGTGTTAAAAATTGGAATACTGTTTTCATAATTCATAGTTAATGTTGTTTTTACTCACTGGGCAGGTATTTATATTCTACTTTGTTGTAAATTGGTGTTTTTCATTGTTTGTATTTATACATTAGTATATGAAGTGCCTTTTTACTGGGCCATTAGAGCCTAGTGCTAGAGTGAAGAAAATGGGAACAAATGTAAACAAACAAACTGATTCACCGTTTTGTGCACTTGTGTGAAAAAATATAGTTCCACATAACATGCGCATTTGAATTCCAGTCAGTGCACATTTTTATGTATTGTTAACAGAATTCAGCATATTTCGCTATTAGTTTAATTATTAATATGCTATTTAGTACATATTTAGTGCTTGTTTCCACGAACTTCATTCGTCGCAGCCATTTGCCTATGGCTCAAAGAACTTTATAGGATCATTGGCTAATGCACAGTTATACAAACCTGTTATGAAAATTATCACCTTCATCACAAAATGGGATCAATTGTGTCACTAAACCATAATTTGGTTCGGAAACTGTACCCTAGTAATAAATTATTCAAACTGCACAGCCCTAATGTGACGAACTACTTTGGTGCACACAAGATATCATTGTGCTTCGCTACAGTGAATCATGATGGATTTTAACAACTTTCGGTCTAAAATTTCACTCGTTGTGTAACAAATTTGGTTAAAAACAAGTGGCGTATGTTTCTTTCAGGTTTGTTCATCACAATGCTGTATTCTGTCAGTTATTTAGCGTTCGCAATCACTGCAAAACTTGATCGCAAACCACATATAGTAATGAATAGTTCCCATGATCTTCACTTGTTCCGAGCCTAGTCCATTGACTAGGATTTGTGGAATTATGCACCAAAATTTTGCAAATTATGCGCAACAATTTTAAAGATTATGCGCACACTTTTTGCCAATTATGCGCACATTATGCACACCTTTTCGGCTTTGTATTACACACAATTGTCAAAACGACATTCATAAATGAGACAGATTATGCGGTCTCAGCAATTTCTGACAGTGATGTAACTTTGTCTTCGGCGCCCGGAGGCAAGATAACGCACGGCGCCCCCCCCAGGCTTGCCATTTATATTAGGTTTTGTCACGACCTTGGGGTTGTGTCACAAGTAGTAAGTAAGAAAAATAAGTCAGCAACAGGGAATATTCGATGAATTTTGCGGGAAACAGTATTTGTTGTTAGAATATAGCATACATTCATTACTATAAGCAAAATTACCGATGTATAACAAAACGACATTCATAAATGAGACGGATTATGTAGAGCTAGTTGTATTATGCTGGATCTGCCCAATTATGTGGAAGGTCACCAATTATGCGCAAAATTATGCGCACGCATAATCGCATAATTCCACGATCCTTACCATTGACCCCAGTAGTGTTCTTATTCTTATGGGTTTTGCTGGATTTGTTCATTGCATACATTTGTTTGTTTTACTCTGAACTGATATTCGATAGGCTTACCAGGTACTTATTTTTTGGAATTACTGAGTCATTGCTGACAATCTTAATGTGCTTATTGTGTTTTACTGTAGGTGAAAAAGACATTTTGGCTTCGTGAGTTGGTGTGTCTGCTGAAAGGAGATCGTGGTGACATTAGCTTGGCATTGGAAGTTCTACAGTTAGATGGACATTTAACACTGCATCTGGTCATCCAGCTTCTTGGTAGGTTTTTCTCATGATTTAAATTGTGCTAGTGGCAAATGATCCTTACTTAGGGTCGATTGATTCATGTCCAAGTTAACTTCTAGGTTACCTAACCTAGGTTATTTTGGTCATGAGGTTAAGTCCAGAGGTTAACCTTTGTCGCGTTTATTCACGGAAAAAGAACCAGAGTTTGCTCGTGGAACCTCGTCCATATAACCATGCCGTGAATCAAGCGTTTTGATTGACAGTAGTAGTGACGTGGCTGTTCATTTACAGCCCACTATAGGCTTATGAACTAAATGGCATGTCTGTGGGTAGTAGAGGATATTTAAATGGCAATTAATTTACTGTGTATTCCAACAGGATGCAATAAATGCAATACAACACACGGCAGCAACTGTGAAAATTACAATTTAATAAAATAATAATAATTATAGTAATAATAGGTTAGTGGGTTAGGCTGGATCATCAAGGATGATTCCTAGAATGCTGTAGGTCTCTGTTGTGTGTGATACTGATATGCAAGCAAGGTTCAGACAATTGGGCATATATCTCAAAAAACCCAATTGGTTTTTGTACTTTTATTTGGTAAACCCACTTAAAAACCCATAAAAACCCCACCCCAAACTTAATCTGATTTTCATTTTTTGTTCGATTAGTGATAAAATATTTTAGTACAGGTATTGTTACATTTTAAAAACTTTTGAACCTATGAATTCACAAATTTTAGGATACTGCAGTTATTTGATATGGACAATGGGACATCAGTATCTAGCACTGTTCATTTTAATAATTTAAGACCCATGAAAAATCTGATGTTTTTAAATGCTGTATTTAAGATTGCTATAAACAGAACTCTTGGTTAGTGATGGTCTAAATGTGTTGGCCTGTGTAAACTTGCTAATTGCTCATTCATTTATGCTAAATATTGCTGCATTGCTGTATAGATTCTGTAACAGTGGAATGTGTTGATAAAAAGCTATCAGAATTAGCTAATGAAGGTAAACTTGTGAGTTTTTTGTTTTTGAATAGTTTATTTGCTGTCTGTAAATCTGTATATTATTTTCCAATTTTTATACAGTGATAGTAGGCATATTTGAACACATCTGGTGCCAAATTAGTTCAATAAAAATTATTTACTCATTTGTCACTTTTTATTAATATTTTTGGCTCCTGTCTTATGAACCACCATCTTCATTGTTATTTTTTATTTGTTAAGCTATCAAATTGATGCTTTTGACAGTTGTAAAAGCAGATTCACTTTGTGTTACCTAGTTAACAGTGTCAGAGTATGAAGGGTTAGCTGCATTTTTTAATTACTTTTACATATTTTATCTATTTTATGCTAATCCAGCTATTGGCTACAACGCATAATAAAGGTGTTTCATTCATTGAAAATTTTGACTGAAAAGTGTACATGAACTTATAATTAGTTCTCAGCATGCTAGCTGCAGGCCCCCACCGTCGTCAGCCACCTTGTCGTGGTGGTGGGGCTTTGCACCGATGACCCAAAAGATTTCTAAAATCTGGAGGCGAGGAGCTGACTAAGCGCTGACCAAAACGTGAGAGCAGATTGCT
>Ga0209367_1011198_pt1 | contig 11932 bp, 4 predicted proteins | sample WorMetLIZISLAND2_FD_187412 | JGI IMG/M metagenome (GOLD analysis project Ga0209367, IMG submission 187412) | Marine gutless worms symbiont microbial communities from Max Planck institute for Marine Microbiology, Germany - Olavius geniculatus... ... | reverse complement strand
CGATGACCTTGAATGACCTTGAACCTCCCCAAAAGGGGTTTTTAGTGAATTTTTCGCAATTTTTGGATGCTGCGCACATTTCAACACTGAATTGCGACGAAATGGCTGGAGATAGAGCAAGACAATCTGCGTACGAAATTTTCAGCATTCAACGTAGATTTTAGCAGTTCAAGTCCCGACCCCCTAGGTTCAAGGAGGCCGACGCACGTGGGTGTCAACGAAATGGCTGACACTTACGTCAAAATTATGGCGCAATTAATTAGCAAATTCATTTATGTAAACAAAAAATATACCGTGTCCTTTTCCGTTGCCATGTCTTTCGGTTTCGCTACAAAAGCAAACAGAGCTTAGATAATAACGAACCGGTATGTTACATTTACTATTATAAACTACTATGTTATGAAACGTATATAAAAGTACTTAATGCTAAGGATTCAACCGTAAGTATTCTAGCAGCAATTAAGATTAACAAAAATGTTTATCCGCATAGAAAATAAAGCACTTAAAAACAAACGGGAATCAAAAGATCTGGCGCCCCATACACAAGAATATAATAATCAATTCCCAACTGCGACGTCAACGCGACTTAATTGTCCAGTTGCGTCGCGTCGGCGTCGTAGGTGTAAACTAAATTGCAAACGAATTTCGACGAATTTTGGTCGAAAATTTGGAAACTGGAAAATTTGATAATGTGTCCAGTGTGAATGTGTGTAAAAAAGTAAGCTATATTAAGTTCTTAGTAAACTTAGTTGCAGTACGTTCTTATTTTTTTCTTTTGTTGTCATAGCGATGCCAAGGCACGCCGAGCCGTATACTTGTCCTCCACTGTTGTCTGTTGTTGGCCCAGGATGCTCCAGCCACGACGATTGCAGTCTACTGTGACATTATATCTAGTCAGCGCTTCCTAGGTCACCTTCAACTCTGCAATGGCGGAGTAAGTAAGTAAGGAATGTTTAACAATTAAGCAATACAATGACGTTGTAATTGGAAACTGGGCCACTACTTAGTTGAGTTGCGTCTCAACTTGACAGTTCAGTCGTGTCGGCGTCGTCGGTGTGAATTGCATATAACTCTTGTTTTTTTTGCTGTCGACATCGCCGTTACGAAGTGTCGAAAACACGCGTATAAGTTGCATATGTATTTAATTTGTCGTAACTGTATAGTTTACTGTTGCCTATAATGACAAATCATAGGCTAACTGTAACGTAGCAAGCGCTCCTGTTTCTAATTTTAGGTTTTATGGCGCGTTTGTTTCTAAGTTTTAGCTTTTAACTTTATCTGCTGCTGAGCCAGATGAAGCGACGACAAGTGATGTGATTGAACCACAGATTGTGCACGAAGGTTTGTTCTAATAGACAAGGAACGCGCTGTATTCTTGCATGCGCCGCCGAGGTATAGGGCCTATATAGCCAGCGTATCGTTTAAGGCTTTGTGCCATATTTAATACGACATATCGAGGCGGATACGTTGTACCAGCAGTTTTCTTTTGCTACAGTGGCGGTACGTTGTGCAGGCTATACGATTAGTTGTGTCAAAGTGAGCAAAATTATTTCATTGATATGCACCATACGCGTTTTTGAAGCTTAGAATGTATCGATATTATTTTGTTTTCAGTTAAACTTCGCCTTGGACTCCTCTGGAAGAGCTTGCGATGCCGTCCTAGATCTTCTATATATTACCATTTTTCGTTTTTCTTTTTTCTCGACACCTTTAGCGTCTCAATTCTGGACGTTGCCAACGGGTCTCAATTGACGATATTGCCACTCTTTTCGCAAATTAAGCACTGGTTCCGTTGCATAAGTCTAAACTATGCTTAATTCTACCTGTCGTTTATTTATACCCTGTTTACACGATCGAGCAAACATCGAGCTGGCTCTTCCAGCTAATTAGAGCCAGCTCGTCGAGCCAGCTTGATCGTGTAAACGGGGTATTATTGGTCAACAAGTCGTGCACCAAGCTGTACAGTGTACAACGTCTTGATGTGTCAAGATGTTGAATATTTGCTATAGGTTATCAAACGTGTGGACTTGATTTGACTTCCAATTTGTTTTAAGTTTGTTTTATTCGATTTGTTTTGAGTTGTCGTCTAGCAAGTTTTCAACTGATCAAAGAAATGGAGTACAGCGTCTTATGACAAATTATAAATGCCCTGACTATACACCCTGATGTAGCCTACAGTTAATCAATGAATCAATCAGTTTAATTTCAGGCTACGCGGCTCATAAACGCATATAAGACAGACAGAGCGATGCACACAAGAGTGAATAGTACAGACGGATAAGAAAAGAACATTGGGGGAAAAATTCTGACATTTTCAGGTATTCCGTGTTAACGATTATACCTGGTGCCGTCGTCTGCTCCTCCTGCTGTCGAACTGTCTGAGTCGGAGTCGGATGCGGATGAACTGTTGCTGTCGTGGAACGCCGCCACCACCTCTTACTCTGTCGCACAAAAGTAATCGTGACCTTAACCTTGCCCTCGACGTTTTGGCCTTTAGTCACTTGTAATGAATGTGCTGTATACAATGAGGTTTTGGTATTTGTATGATTTATTTACTGAAACATATAGATTATGTTTGTCTAAACATTTTCAAAAGATTCATTGCCGTTTAGCATACGGTTAAGCTGTTTTTGGTGTACAGTATAGCATTATCATATTTACTTTGCTTACTTACTTACGTAATGGTCTTGGCTTTGACCTTGACCACAAAGGCCACTTGCCTGGCCTTGGCTTCGAGGACCACTGACTTTGGCCTTAAAGATCACTGGCCTCGACCGTGAAAATGCTGGCTTTAAACTCATCCCTGTAAATTACGCATAAGTTAATGTTAACATATAAAATGCAACATACGGAGTCCAATCCGGAAATGAACAATGCAATGCCGTTCATATGATGCTATATTTATGCAGCATAAATACTTAATATGCAAATTTGTGACAATAAAATACGACAAAATAGAATATAATACAATACACGGAAATGAGACAAGACCACGGGGTAATGGAGGAGAAATGTAAAAGACAGTAGTGTATGTAAAGCGTACCTTCTTCTTTGCAGAATCCGTTTCGCCAGCTGATCGACTAGCAGCATCTGAAGCATCACAAAGGTTGTACCAAAACTAAAATAACTTCTAAAAGTTTGTAGACGAGTTGTTTTTGTTAAAAAGTAATAAAACTAACAAAAAAACTTTTGCAAACGTGATTAACGTTAGCCCAGTTTTACTTGTTTTGACCTGTCGATCGTAAAAAAACAACATAAAAAGCGTTTGCAAACGAGTTTTTGTGACAGAAATTTAAAAAAAACCTATATGCGAGATTAAAAAAACATCAGCTGCGTTTTATTTGTTTTGACGTATCGACATTTTAAAATAGCAATCGGCCATGATGATGCTGTTTTGAGTACGGAATACTCTATTAATTCATCGGCAACACTTTGATTTTTGTAATAAGTATTTTCGTTTTCCTTTTTTACACTGACCGTTTAGCGTTTTTTTAATACAAAAAGCGCTTGAAAAATAAAAAAATGTTTATGGTAAACGCGCTTTCTATCAAAAAAATTAAATTAATGTCGTTCGTAAACGTTTATTTAATTGACTTTTGTTTTACACTGATCTTTTAACGTTTTTTTAAATATCAAAGCGCTGAAAAAAAACAAAAAACGTTAATTTAGTATATCTCTATTTTCACACTGTCTTTCCAACGTTTTTTTCAGATAAATAAAAAAGTAAAAAAAAAATTTAAGTTATAAACGCGTTTCTATAAAAATAAATAAATGGAAAAATAGCGTTTGTTCAAACGTTTATTACAACGATGCGGTCGACTGACCCGTATTTTCCTCTGCTCCGGTTGTCGCTGCAGCTGCTGCTGCTGCTGCAGATCTTCCCAGCGTCACTCGCTTGCGTAAGATCTTTCTCATTTCCTTTACTGAATACTCCTGTCTCGCGAAATCGTCATTTTCCTCCTCTTCTCCTTTCAAACCCGTTTTTCAGATAGGTAAAAAATCGACCAGATTATATTTTAACACGAGATAGGGTATTTACAGCCCTTTCCTACCAGTGTAGGTGTATGGGCTGGTCGAAATACATCTGACGGTACTGAGCGCCAAAGTGGCCCACTATATGGGCGATTTTTCCGATGTGCGACAGACACGAAAAGGCGCGACCAACACGCTAAACTGAAAATAATAACAATTCGACAACTAGTTGAATAAAACTAGTCGTTTCACAAAAAATATACAGAAATTCGAGAGCACACGTCCTATAACAACACACAAAATGTCTCGGTTGAGCTGCCAAAAGGGAATGGAAATGGAATGGGAATAAAGAATGGATAGAGCTTACCTTCTAATCTCTCTTCTTTCCTTAAATAACTTTGACCCATGATCTGTAATACAATCGTTAAAATAAAAAAATTAGCGATTAATTAGTCAATTAGGCCTAATCGGCGAAGAAACTTAACAGATTAATTTTTTTTCAACTTATTAAAATTTGGTTACAATTTAGACTTCTTAACAGCCGAAAATTAATGGCGATCAACGTTTGTAATCTAATTTTATTTCGCATAGGACATGTCGTCAACGTTTGTACTTCAAATTTGTAAGCCTAATCCATAGCGGCTCTACTTTTAATTACGAAGATTCTTAGTTTAGTATTCCAAAATTTAATCACGCAATTTTTATTGGACAACTGCACTGCTGCAGCCTATAAGCGCGCGTACAGAATGACCTAACTGAACTGAGCTGAACTGAACTGACAGTTTTTGACGAACTGACCAATGGACAAGCAGTAGGCTAAAGCATCACAATAAAGACTAAATTACAACTGTGCAAGCCCAGACGCACCAAGTTAGCGCATGCATCGGTTCAGAAAATCCATAGATGTAATATTTAACGTTTTTTTTAATTTTTTGACGTTTTTTATTAAACAAGTAATTTGAGCAAAGCTCATGAAACGCAAGACAGCCTTAGCAATTTCTCTTCGCAGGTTGTCCAGCCATTTCGGTGCAATTCGCTCTTAAAATGTGAGTCCCAGGCCGAAATCGCGAAAAATTCACGAAAAACCCCTTTTGAGGGTTCAAGGTCATTCAAGGTCATCGATGTTGATAAATCTAAAAATCCCGTCACAAGTGCTTGTAATTATGTGCAGCATGTCTGTACCTATCTGCCTGAGTTTTCACACTAAAGGAGCCAATAGCGGCAAAATAACGTCTTTTTAGCGGGCATGTTATGATAAGCAGCATATCTGTGTCTATCTGCAACCATTTTCATGCTAGACAAGCCAACAGCGGATAAATAACCACTTTTTAGAAGGGTACCACTCTTTGATACCCGCTTGCGCAACTCTCCTTGAACGTAGGACAGACGGACACGCGTAAAAAAACAAATATGGTTTGGGGGAGTGAGACGAGGAAAAAAGAGGAAGCTGAGTGAAAAAAAAAACCAATACTAAAGGAAGAAAGGGGAAAAAGAAAAGGATAAAGAAAAAAAGAGTAAAGAAAAAAAGAGTAAAGGAAAAAAAAGGAAAGAGAGAAGAAGGGAGAAGCTGGGAAAAACTCATGGAAAAAGAGAGAAAAAGGAAGAAAAGGGACACGGTCAGGAAGAAGAGAGGGGAAAGAAGAGAAAATCTGGTGGAAAGGAAGACGGGAGGAAAAGAGATCAGACGTGAAAGAAACGAAGAAGGACGGAAAAGAAATGAAGTACATAAGGGTCCTTTATTATTATTGCAGCGGCAAGTGACGTTCACCCGAAAAAAACTTATAATATCGATAAATATTTTATATAAAATATTCACTGACAATGACATGAATTGTTCGTTAATATTACCAAATATTTGATGATTATTGTTCTATCCTATTGTTAATCGAGCTAGATACGAAAAAATCTAGGCCATAGGCCTGTGCAGCGCTCGAAGGGAGAAATAAGTAATGGTATGGTAGCTTTCCCTTTCTCCCTTTCCTTTCCCTTTCTGCCTTTCTTCCCTCCATTCCTTCTTTTCCCCTCTCTTCTTTTAGAAGTAAAGACCTTCGAAATCCAACTATTTGGTATGCTTTTACAGCGGGGTTTGGGTTCCGGAGTGGAGACCTAGCCGAAATCGAATTTTGTGCATTTTAGCCTTAAAATATGACATCTGGTGGCAACGATTTTGATTATTTTCCTGAGAACTCATTAAAAAAATTAAGTGCAGAGTAAAGAATAAAGACAAACCGGGACCAAAATGGCTGCTAAATGAACCTAAGATAACGCTATGCCTATAATATGATAGCCTTGATAGGCCTACTGCTGGGTAACTTAGGGTAACTTAGTCTCGCGTGCTATAATTGCTATGCCACTCTGAAGTGATCCTCCACCGCGCCGGTATCAAAAGAGGCAGAGACATATGAGTAGGAGGGCATTGAAAGACAGAGCCAACCGTGGACCAGAGGGTGTCATTCTGCCTCCCCTGCCGACCTAATGGGCCCGTGCAGAGGGTACTCTATAGGCCTATCTGTTTCGATTACGTGCACATTGAATACACTGCGCCACTGATGCACCAGTCTAATGCTTGATATCAAACAAGAAATTTGAGATAATGCTCACGAGACGCGCAAAAACCTATAGCAGTTCCGGTTCAGTAGTTTAGCTGAAAATTGGGGCGTTCACGCTAAGTTAATATACAAATACCAAATTCTCTATCTGGATCGCATAACGATAGCTCTGTGGTGCCACCTTGTGAATGATATAGACTTGTGTCGCAGCCCGAAATCGCCAAAAAAATCCATAAAAACCCCCTATTTTGGCGTTCAATGTCATTCAAGGTCATTGAATTCGGCGCCAATCGAGAACCAGTGTACGACTTCCTATTAGTGATTAATAGTAACCTAGGCCCTATCTGACACAGTTACTGAGATACTGCGACTTATCGCAAAAATCGCCAATCGCATGATTTACATTCCATACGCAATCACTAATATCGACTACGAAAACCTGTTTTAAACGATGAAAGCATGCTGAATAAGCGATAAAATAGCACAATAATAATTTACAGTATTAACTGAAAAAGGAAAAAAGTATAAAATTGGTACGCCTCCCTCTGCCCATAATGCGTTGGATGCGCGGGCCTTAAACCACAAAATCGGAGTCGATCCGATAATACTCCTCAACAGGTAGGCCTATGCATCTTGTGTGCTCGTTTTGAGGATTTTGACTACAGAATTATATAATAACGGAATACGTAATTAACTACAGCCTCATAACTGACGCCGGCAGTGGGTTAGTTGTAGCTTAAGAAATTCAGAATTTTGCTGGCCATGACCGCATTGCACCCGTTACTGCCAGCTATGGTCTGGCACACTGGTGTACCCAGGGGGCACTGGGTGCACGTCCTTGTTAATACCATAAAGCTTTTAGCTTGTCACTTTTATAGCCTTGAACAAAATGGCATCACCCTCGATCTTGGCTTCGTATTTCTGGCCTTAGCTTCTATAGAGTTTTGCCTCCTTTAACATCACTGGGAATTTGAGGAATTCCACTATTTGTACATTCCGCCGGTGGCTCAGTTTTCCAGCTGAAGTTTGTGCGTTTACTGAAGACTATAACTCCGAGTAAATTTATTGTAGGCCTATGCTAGGCTACTGTTATCAGCGGCGTCGTGGCTTCAGAAAATAGGCGAGGATGGGGGGCAAGTTGTTGGATTTTAATGGAAAATTTTGTATTTTTTGACAAATTTTTTTTTGACAAAAAGATAATTTCTTTACAGTTTATTTTGGGAGGGGGTTGTTCCGCCAGCCTCTCCCCCCGCCACGACGCCACTGCACAAGTTTTCGCTCATGACTGGGTAATAGTACACAGAGTAAGTCAGGGGCGTCCACACGTTATAGCGAATGCCTTGTCACAGAAGAAGCAGGGGAAAGTTTTTCAGCCATTGACAGGGGTGGAGCGCGACTTGGTATAACTTAACGACGTAAGCTATAACTTTATTTTGCTCCAACTCCGTTTTTTCAAGACCAAAACTGACTGTGGCTGTGACAGTGGCTCTGGTCTCACCCGGCAAGTTATCCAGGCTTTATTTTAGTGAGACTTTTTGATTTCCCCTTGAATCTTTTATTTTTTTCAGTTTCTCCCACGGTCGCAGATAAGGCCTCGGCTTCTCCCCAGCTTAAAATGCTGCCAGAGCCCCTAGCTGGATTTAGGAACAAGGAGCCCAGCTTTCGCTAGGGTAAACCTACAAGTTGGTGACGAAGGGATGGCAGTTTGCTCCAAGGCTGAAAGGGGAGGGGAGTGGCGCCCGTCGATGCATCCGTTTGTGAAGTATTTGTATTCGGTTCCACTTTGCACATGTTTAGCAGCCAGGGTAAGCAGCGCCTGCTGTTTTGTTGTGTCCACGTTTGATGTTTGTTCGCCTCGTGCGTGACCATAAAATACAACAGAAAGCCAAATGTTGCTGAGTTCTGCTGACGCCCTGTAAAACGAGTTTCAACATCCAGACTGAGGCACGAATCTCAACAAGCCTACATGTACACTGCATCAATTTGATAGCACTATTTACAGCAGCCTATTGCAAACGACTATACAGTTACGGGTGGGAGAAACCTAGGTTTTCAAAGAAAACTTTGAGGTTTTTAAGTTTGTTAACGTTTTTAAAAGGTTTTAAAGGTCTTTATGGTTTAGTATTCATTGAACTTCTTCTTCTGTTGTACTTTACCCTTACGGGCTCCCGTTGCTTGTCTCCAGCAACCAACTCAGTAACATATTCTTCGGTCCCCCTCTTCCCTTCTTCCCTGGCAGTCGTTCTTCTAATACTGTTCTCATTATAGAGAATCATGACGACACACGTCCCAATCACCTCTTCTGTTTATTCCTCGGTATATCCAAGAGTTCCCTCTTTGTTTCAACTGTTCTTAGCACCTCATCATTCTTTTTGTGTTCCGTCCAATTACCGGTACAGTGGCAGAACAGTCGACTCAGTAATCTGTTATCAAACACGTTTAATACAGCAGCAACGTCAGCAATACGTGACAACGCAGCTAAGGCAACATCAACGAGCCTAAATACTCACTGCACGTGCCAACACGTGGGACTCACTTTCAGTCACATACACACATATAACAGATCATCACATCAGACACAATGTGACTGTGGCCTACATCAATCGGCGTCGAGCAAAAACGCCGCAAACACTAAATGAAAATTCACGACGTAAAAACATCTCGGCAAATATCTCTCAACAAAAAACTACACAGCAGTTGCACAACAGCAGCAGATTCATTGCTATAAATCGCCACCAAAGATCAATGAAAGCCGGTGACGCTTTGTAATGCTAATGCAACAGTCTACAAAATAAAAAAAAACGACTTTAACGACTTTGCATAAGATCTCATTACAAAAATACAAAATATACTCAACATCGTCGATATTCACCACAGGCGGCGTAACAGCGGGGGCACTGCTGTCCCCTATAACTGAAAGGCTGGGGAACCATTCCGAGGCCACTGCAAATGCTACTAGGCCTACAATTGAATAATTTTGCACGCAAACTGTCTGTTCAGGCATGCAGTCTAATTACTCCGTTTAACCCTTATGAGGCATTTGTATTTGTAGCCTACAAAAGCGAAATGCTTGCATCAAGCATGTGCACAACGACAGATTCAACCCCGACCTCAAGCAGCGCATTACTCGACTTCGAGCAACGACGCTTCGTATGACGTACAGTATACGTCGGTGGGAATTAACAAATCCAATTACATATGTAGGCTACAGTCCACTGCCGGGTGGCACATAAAAATGGAGTGTACCAGTGGCGTAGCCAGAAAGGTGATATTGGCAACTCTCATCTTCCTTCCTTTTTTTCCTTCCCATTCCCTGCCCTCTTGTCTTCCTGTCCCTTTCCTCACCACTTCCCCTCCACTTAGAAGCAGGACCTCTAAATTCCAGCTAGAGTTTGGGGAACACTGTGAGATTCCCCTGCGGGATCTGCAAAAATCGGACTAGATGCAATTATAGCCTTAAATATGCGATCTGGTGGCGACAATTTTAACCATTTTCCGCAGTTTTTAGTATCTATTTTTAACCAAAAATTGAGACTGGGAGAGGGGCTGGGCCCTTCCTTCCCTGTTGTCTACGCCACTGGAACGCACATGCAGTATGTAGATCAAGCAATCGCTTTTTTTTACAACAGATAATCTTATCAAATCACTGACGACACGAATTCTGCGGCTAACTCAAAATAATCAAGTATACATACACATGAGAGCTTGCACGGCTACCTTATGCAAGCAGTGACCACAGCTGACAGCTGTAGCCAAAGCAGCTGTTGCAATTAATACACTCGGTGGCATCGTGGTAGGGAGGTAGGGGGCAACTGTTCTCCCCCCCCAAAAAAAATTTTTTTTAGCCCAATAGAACATTCACTTCTAGTCTGAAATTGTCTTCCAAATATACAAAAGTTAAGGCTAAAATCCCCATTCTGCGAATCTTATGAGCAAAATTAAAATTCCCAGCACCCATAACGCTCTGTTGGAAATATGCAGCTGTCTATGGAAAACTGCAAATGCCTGCTCCCTACTTTCATAAACCACAACACTACTGCTTGCAACTTTGCCAATGCAAGACTTACTGCAAGCTTCAGGAGCAACAACCAGTAAGGTGTGCTACTAATCAGAATAAAAGCTGCACAGAAAATATAACTGAGATAACAGAAACTCATTACGTAACTAAAGCATCTGATACACACATGCCTGTTTTAGTGTCTATGGCAATACCTTTGCTGTTGCATTACGGTCAACGTATATGATCAGTCTACTTGTAGCATGCATCAGTAAGTATGTAAAAAACAGACATAACGTATCACAGTTACTGGAGCAGTAATTGATGTAATGTTAAGGACGGTGAGAACTAACAGAAATGCTGCACAGACATTGTACTTTACTACGCACTACTGAAAATCTTCAGCATGAAGCAAGTTGGAATGCTTTGATATCTAGCAACATACACTGGCGTAGCCATAGCAGGAGGGGCACTGAGGGCACAGCGGGGGCACTGGGGGCACATGCCCCCCTAGAAGACTACTGAGTTACTCAAAACAGTGTCAAAATGCACCAAAACACGCCACTTTCAGTCAAAAAATCTGAAAGTTTTCTGAGGAAAAGACTGCCCCTCCCTAAACCCTTTCCCCATGTGGAGGGGACACATACCATACCCCTAAGTGCCCCCATTACAACTAGATCCCAGCTATGCCACTGGCAACATATGACAATAAGATTGGCATCAGTCATATTTAGCAACATTCACTAGCACATCCTGCCGGAATTATACACATGCAATATCTAACTCAATTTCATCAACATAACACAATCGATAAGATAAAGGCCACGGCTGATGTGACAAATGCAACAGTTTCACCTACAAAATAAATTAGCGCAATAAGGTATGGAATGCATGTTAAAAACAAACAAAAAACTTCATATAGTAAATTAAACATCTGCACAGACGGAAAAAAAACAGAAATTGATACATTGCAGAAATTTATATACACTAAAAAAAACACATAAAGCAAACCTCATCAAAACTTCGGCAATTTGATATGATAATGTGCAGTACTTTGTGAAAATACGAGACCGCATACTTTGGCGCAATATTCACAATGTTAGTGCTGCATTTAGTTAACGTAAATTATGTAATCAACAACTCAGCTTTTGTCAACAGCAACAACGTATACATCATCACGAGTATCGAGAAGTACCTTAGTTTATTTATTTCCACACATTTGCTAAGTAGAACGTTCGCTCTGCCAACAATTGACTACAATCAAATCACAAAATCATGATCTACATCTGGTTAAATTTTATTACTAAAGTTTTCTAAATATCACATCTACTTTAAAATTAGAATTTAAATGTAAGAAGCTTCAGTGGCGTAGCAGGAAATTTCGATTGCGGGGGGCCTTGTCTCTCTTCCCTTC
>Ga0209367_1011197_pt1 | contig 11933 bp, 5 predicted proteins | sample WorMetLIZISLAND2_FD_187412 | JGI IMG/M metagenome (GOLD analysis project Ga0209367, IMG submission 187412) | Marine gutless worms symbiont microbial communities from Max Planck institute for Marine Microbiology, Germany - Olavius geniculatus... ... | reverse complement strand
GCAAGATAGAGTCGTAATTTTTTGTTTGACGATATGGTTTTCGGGGTCGGTCGGTGATATGTATATTTACCCTCGATTAACCACCGTTGCCATGGCAACGAAATTTGGGACAAAATTAACTATAACTCGGCTTGCGTAAGAGATTTTTGCGCCTATATGAAAGTTTTCGGCGATGGGCCATCGAATGCCGCCAATCGCATTTTCCTTCGACCGACCCCCGTTGCCATGGCAACGAAATTTTGGACAAAATTGGCTATAACTCGGTTTTTGTAAGAAATTTCTTCGAGATTTTTGCGCCTATACAAGGGTTTTCGGGGATGGACCATCGAATGCCGCCAATCGCATTTTTCCCCGACCGACCCCCGTTGCCATGGCAACGAAATTTGGGACAAAATTGGCTATAACTCGGCTTGGGTAAGAGATTTTTGTAAGATTTTTGCGCCTATAATGCGATTTTCGGGTATGGGCCATATGCATAGCCCATCTAAGGTTACCCAAATGATTTTTGCTGCTTTATAGGACTGATATCATCACATCGTCCTTACACACAGTTGTAAACTGGTAAGTTTTTTTACATATATTACTATAATGACGGCCAAATTAAACATTTACGCATACGATCTGAAAAAGAAAATGAATCATGACCAACACAGTTAACGTACTAATTTCCGTGTGATATTTTCTGTATTCCTGTAGGCCCACTTGCCTTGTGCTTGACAATCAGCTTTTTTGTTTCTATGTGTACTCGTAATTGTACTTGTGACCTGATCAGTTTGCTGAGTGTACTCTGTACAGCATTATCGATACCTGAATCACGCCTCCGCCTTTTCCTCCAGACAGGAAGTGGTCCGGCAGCTGAAGCAGCTTAGCCAACCAATCCATCATTACCATCTCCAGCTCCGTACACGCTGGACTTGACATCTAACCACGCAACATAAGGCTACACAAATTAGATGAGATGGTAAATAAAGGCACCTCGCATAAGTTGGTCTATTTGTCATCGTTATGCCAAAAAAAACTGTCAAAGTTGGTGGAAATTTGACAAAGCTCTAAAAATATATTATTTGTAGTATTTTAAGCATGACGTAGTTCTTACCCTCGGTAGGCCTGCTAAACTGCGTGACTGTCTGTGAACACTTGGATTTTACTGTGCAGCAAAATATTAAAAAAAAATTCATGTTTTTGTCATCGCGCTTACCCATGAAACACCGATGCAGGAAAGGCCATGAGAGAGAATGTCGCCACAGATTGCTGGATAACTGTTGGAAGCTGGATAGTACGCGGCGAACTGTGGACTTTGCCAGTGCGTCAGCTGTCAGTCATCACATGCACCATTCTACACGACTCGTCAAAACGCAAACGGTACGGATATTACGTCCTAAATAATTAGCTGAAAAGTTAGTCGTTACTGATCTAAATGCAATAAATCGATATACATAATAAAACCATCAAGCAATGAGCAAGCAAAAGCTAACTTAGTGTGCAAGTTGCCAACCAATCTTAAGAATGCAGCCGTAGAAAAAATGATGCATAATAAAAGTACAGCTATCGTAGCATGGTCAGTGACTGACCCCGGGCATGATGACTCGTTCGATGTCTTGAAAGACGTCGTTCCAAGGTTCCGGGTCTCTAGGCGCCTCGTCGGGCAACAGTTGACGCAAGTAGCCAGGCTTCACATTGGACAGCGGCCGACGGTCCCGGATGTTCTCCAGGTAATCCGCCACGTAGTCCACCATCTCCTTCCCTCTCTTCCTGAACTCTTCCGCGTCCATCACCTACCTGATTGTGACGCACGTGGGTGAAATGCAATGAAACGATATACATAATAAAACCATCAAGCAATCGAACAAGCAAAAGCAAAATTTGTGTGCAAGTTGTCAACCAATCTTAAGAATTAAAAAAGGCTCACTGCAAAAGATGAATGCATGAAACTAGCGAAACTAACCGAGTTCTTGGTGACTGTTAGAATCAGCTGTTGTCTCCTTCTCGTCAGCGTTCAGTTGTCAGAGTAGAATTCGGGAATTTATCCAACAAATCCACGGATGATTTTGCAATTCGAACTTAAACCTCTCTTCCCGGATTCAGTCAGAAGCCGGTGGCGAAGCGCATTCGGTCAGAGTGAAATAATGCTGACGTGCTGACTGCTGACAGCTTGTACGCACCGTGTCATTACAGAGGCCTAGATAGCCATGAATTCGGCTTAGCATTGTGACTGCACGGTAGGTACGTCGGTATTCAGACTTTATAGCTACAGACCGTGTCATACAACAGCGGGGTGAGTTGGAGTTGGGGTGTATAGGTGTATGTGTAGCGCGGTAGGCTTTAATAAGCCAACTATGCTAACTAGTCGGTCAACAAAATAGGCTAACCGCTGTTAGGTCATTCTTTGCAGTAAGCATGCATCACAGAATCGCATTTTACAACTCTCGTGACTAGACACACTCGATATCGTCTATAATTGGCTGATGAGTTTTTCCCATTGTACTGATTAGTGATTACTCGTAGGCCTACAGCGGTCTCAAGAACTGAAGTAAAGTAACGAAGTAAAAGTAACGCGTTACATTCATTAAGTGCTATTTTCAGTACTTTTTCATGCAACAAAGTACTCATTGCAAAAAATACTTTTTACCTGTAATAAAGTCAGACTTTAAAGCAATTTTAGAGCAACTTTTACTTTATTATTTGGCGTAATCAACGGTGTAATTCTCACACATATCGCGGGTCCACGACGAACAGAGTTACAGCAGGCCTTGGCGAATTTCCGTTTTAAGCACACCCTTTGTTCCCTCCCGACAATAATAGAATCGTTATATTACGCAGGCAAACAAATGTTTACCGGTTTATTCCGGTTTGTTCGTATTGTGTAGAACAAGTTATAATGCGTAAACAAAGTGACATTTGAGTCACCAATTCATTGACTGTGCATTGTCTTTATTACAGTTGATGTCAATACGAAAAAGCCTAGCTGTCGCTACAGCCTATATACAGTTCCTGTTGCAGTACTGACTTTTAAAGTCATCCAAGGTCAATGATTTTCGTTTCATCTAAAAGAACATATGCCACTTTCTATTAGTAATTAATTATTAGTGACATTGTCTTATCTTTCACCGTTTCCGAGATATGGCCGTTCAACTTCTTTCCGTTAAAAAACGCACATTAAAAAACGCACATTTTTTCTACCCCTCCAATCAACTCCAAATTTAAAAATGTTTTTCTTGCACTGTTCTTCTAACTTTTGTACGCAGAAAGCCTCGGCAGACTTATACAAAAAGTTTTCCCTAAAATTTAATGCTTAGTTACATGCGTTACAAACTGAAAGACAGACAGACGACAGATGACAATCGTACCACGTGTCAGTGTAATTTTTATAACCAAAATACTGTCGCAGCTTTCCTACTGACATTGATTGTTTTATATTTCTGTATTTTTTAAGCATTTGTATCTTTTTGTCTCCGCCAACGTAGTGGCCGAAGACATTGTTTCCGGAGTGTTCGTGCGCGTCCATGCGTCCGTGCGTCCGTGCATGCGTACGTCCCGAACAAAAATTTTGTCGATATTTTGGGTATTTGTTGACGGAATTTGACCAAACTTTTACTACTGACGGATTTCGAGGATAGGATAAACGCATTAAATTTCGGTGTCAATAGGTCAAAGGTCGAAGTCACGGTGGGGTCAAATATGCCCCAAAATGCACTTTTTGGCCTTGATAGCACCATATCTTAAGCACTTGTTGACGGAATTTCACCAAATGTTTATCACTAACGGACTTTGTAGCAAAAAAAGCATCAAATTTTGGGGTCAAAAGGTCAAAAATCAAGGTCACGGTGGCGTCAGGTTTGTTGGCAGAGACATAATAGTCGACGGAATCGTATTTTAAACGTTTAATCTAATGCGTGTGTTGCGCATTCTGTCGACTGCATTTTGATAAACGACCATTGTATTGTACTGTACAAAAATTATTTGCTATTTTATGTTTTATATTGTGTGTATTTTTTGTGTTAAATCATGAAATAGAACACGGCAGGTCTCTAGCTTCAACGAGTAAGTTAAGTTTAATGCGATGGCGGTTTCGAATGATTGCTTCGTCTCAACCATGCAGAAGTACTCTACCGGGTACTTTCCCCTAACTCTACTATAGCTCTCTGTACCGGCTTAAGCCAAACGCACTTCTATGCTTCACACGAAGTTCGGCTACCGCTAAGAAAAAAAGCGTCGGCTATATGCATTGCACTTGGAGTACAGCTCGGTTATCGGGAGAAGATAGAAAATTGTCGAGTTAATTTTCGAGTTTCCGCGGGACTTTCTATCCAATGCATGGTCAAGTTGCGACACTCGACAGTTTATTGAATATCGAGTAGGTCTACCGATCTTCTCTATACGTGAGCTTATCTACTCCACGACACTGCGAGGGTCAAACGAATTCGCTACGACACGGAATGCTGATTGTGTAGTTGTTTTCCCGCTAACTCGCTGATGACGCTCCACGCAAACTTGACGTCTTCTGGCTCAGTGCGGGTTGCGCAGACGGCAAACCGTAGGAAATAGACCCCCTTACACTCGGACGGAACCAAATGAATTCTGCCGTCATCGTTGATCGTAGTCAGAAGTTCCTTGTTCAGCTCGTTGCTGCCCTATTGGCCACATACAAAAATGACACAACAATGTCTAAATTAATGCACTTAGTCTACTGTCGTTAAAACATTACAAAACATCGCATTAATACGAAGGGAGAAATTCTGTTCAAATAACTGCAGAGATTAAACTATACCAATAATATAGCGGATAAATTCAATGTCTAATAAGTGACCGAGATAATTCGGCATGACGCAAAATCGCTGACCGGTGCTACTTCTCGTGGGCAAGAAGGCAAGCGCAATTTCTGGCTGACTCCCGTCTAACGCAAATGGCGGGTAAATCCGTCGAAAGGTTTAAGCAAGGTGCACGAATGCGACACGACAGACGACAGATGACAGACAACGCTAGGGAAAAATGTGTAGTTATAAACGAAATCGCTTGCTTTAAAGTGGTTCTTCAAAACGATCCGTAAACACTGCCATGCGCGTTCGGTCACAGTTTAACGGTCGGGGTCTCAGTCTCACCTTGATTCTGAAGCAGACGAGTCCAAGTATGACGTCATTGGTGACTTTAAAGCGGCTGTCCTGACGTACTTGTTGCTCGAACAGCTTTGCCAGAGCCACGTGCTGAAAACGTTTAGCAAACAATCACTATCCAATCCTACATCGCCTATGATCTACATATTTCTAATATTCGTAATGTTTTTTTTTCGAATCAGAGATTCCTTCAAGTTCAAAGTTCGAAATAGTGTACATGTATGTTCGATCCCGCCTGAAGGACCGGTGACATTGAAATGTGAAGTGGCAGCAGCTTTAGAGGCAATAAAGAAAAGAAAAACTGTGGGATCAGATAAAATTGCAACTGCTGGTCGCCCGTGGCGATTTGTCTTCTCAGAGTTTTGTTATTTCGCCCCCACATCCTAGCCTTCCCCGTTTTTGCCATACTGTTTAAATGCTTGAAAGGACAAAATCCAGACACTTCTATGTATTTGTATCGCATTGCATCCGAACCCAGCACAGACCGTCGTGTCTCTATCGATAAAATAAACTAACTGCTTTTATTACGCCACAACCCTGCGTCTGATCTGCAATGCCTCAGTGACCAGTTGGTTGTGTCTTGTTTTTGACTCCTGGTGTACCAAGTATTACGTAACATAGGTCTCTGTTATTTACTGTTATACCAAATTATTAACAAAAACTGGTTAAGTTACTATCGAAGTACTCGAGTAACAAATTACTCCGATAACACATCCCTAATACGCATGCTACTCGTTGTTATAAATAGGAGAAATGATAGCAACCTTTCGAATGTGACTTTGAATTCCATGCAGACCGTACAGTCTCAAGACAAACCAGAGCTTTAAAGAGCGAAACCGGCGCCCAAGTGGAATACCAAGATGCTACGCAACAGAACGACCAAATATTTAATCGAAATTAGGCCTGCGTCAAAATAGGCAATTAAGTTACGGTAATCAAATAACAAAACAGTAACCTCATTCTTATTAATTTACGTCATACATTGCAGTGTAATCAAAATTCAGAGTCCACACAGAGCACAGAGTTGTTAAATATGCTAAAGCAGACAATTAAACGATATTACTGACTCCACATTCCATTCCATGTAGACACCGCGTCTCGTTGCTGAAAATTATAACAAAATCGTTTTATTTTTAACTGGCAAGCAAGGTCAAAGGTACTGTGTCTCAGTTTCCGGTAAAAAGTGAGACGTTATGACACGTTATATAGACATACTCGCATAAAACATACAACTTGCTCCATCAACTCTTTTGAGCTTCATAAGGCGTAAACCATTTTGCCGGAATTTTTCCGGCAAAAGTACAAAAATACGCAAAAGTATAATACGTATATAGATCCCTACGGAAAAAATTTGCAACGAATGTTATAACATCATAACGTACACGGTAGTCGAGAACTTTGTCTTGATGCTCATGTTTTAGGTAGAGCGGATCAACGTTAAACGCGTTTACGATGTACTCGTTGTTCTTAAACCTAAAAACAAAACACTTAATTAAACTCGTCGCCTTAATTGCAACAGCGATCGAACAGCGTTTTAGTATTCACTTGTTTTGTAATTATGCGTCATTAACCTCCGTAATTCGAATTAGATGTACAATGCACATGTAGTTTGTGTCTAAAATATTAATTTATAAAAAGCAAAGATTTTAGTGACGCTTAGGTACTGAGCTGCATTGCGTGTAATTTTTTCGTCAGCTTTTTCCGATTGTAATCTAACAGAACTATGAAAAATTTTGTGGACAAAGGGCTTTTTGTTATTTTTGACATGGCAGGTCTAGCGGCGGAAATCCGACAAAATTCGGATGCATTTTTGACGCTTATAGGCACCACTACACTTTATCGACATTCGCGATGTAGCGTTAGCAGTATCCGCCAAAGAATGTATTATTTGCGTTCTGCCAAGTAATAATCGTTTTAAGTTCTAAATGTTATTAGGCCTATGTTTCTAAGGACATTTGTAACGATACAGAAACAGCAAAAAAAACAAATGTATCGTATTTTACATGTAAATTTTATACCTGATCGTCAGTACAATGTCATGTTCTATACAGACACTTTAATGATAAGATAAAATATGTTTATGTGAAAAATTAAAATACGTTAGCTTATGCTATATCCTATGCTCGATATCATTGTCATCGTCATATAAGTTTGTTTAAAATGGTCGTTTTACATAATATCACACTGCATTAATAAGCGCGAAATCGCTGCATTTTCAACAATAAAACTGTAGCGTTATTCAAATAATTAATTTATTTCAATGAAAAATTTCTGTTAACTCAAAACACTGCAGTGCCAAGTTGTCTATTATTTTGCAGTGTATTAAATTTCCGAAACAACGATAACGATGATGAGACGACTGCGCAGACAATAACTGACCACATGGCCGAGCAGTCGAAATTCACCAACATCCACTTGTGAGGATTAAAGTTGAACGATTCTGCAAACTGACGATACACAAACAATCAACAACACAAAGGCAGTAATTATCTATATAGCTGTAAGCTATGGATCTACATATATGTATATATCGTCACTCGTCAGAAACATTTCAGACTGAAACGGTTTTAAAATGCTAGCTTTCTGGGTAAAACGTTCTAATTATGCCTATACAAAATTCTTTAAAATTCAAAATGATAAATATTTTTTATCACAAAATAAAATATTCTTAAAGGAAGCAAATACGTACGTTGTTAACAAACTGCAGAATAGCATTTGAACACTGGGAAAAATGAGTTGTCGTGCCCCAAAATTTTTTTTCTTCCGATTTTCATTGACAAACGGCTGTTTTGCCACACTACCCTCAACAGACCAAAGCGACTGTTGCGACAAACTCTTAAAGTCATGCACAGTGCATTACGTCCTTTTTCCTTTCTTAAACGTCAACTTTAAGTCAAAATCTTGTTGTCCGTGCACCTTTAAAATTTTGAGAAATAGGCTTACGAGGCTACGACAACATCAAGTCTGTAGGAGACGTCCAACATACATTTTGACGTTTAACTTCTCAGCACCCATAAACGCCAACTATGCATACGATCAATTTCAAGGTAAGCCTATTGCAAAATAGGCTTAGTGTCATTCTCGACGAGAAAAACTGTATCCAGACTTTTACTTACTTCAACTCCATTCAGCAGATGACGAAACTCGGGACAGACGAATGCAGATCCAGCGTACGCGGCGTCCACGTGAAGCCAAACGTTGTGCTCAAAACCTTTGACGATCAACAAAATTTTTCCACGTAATGTGCGTATAATGACCATTGTTGTATATGCGATCCTTCCAAAAAAAGCATATTTTGGTTAGTACGCTCGTTAATAACCGAGCAGTTTAAATTGTACGTAAAAAACGGTTTAACGATAGCAGAACTCGTTATTATTTTGCCTGTGGCGTTTCCAGACTCAAAGTCATAAAAATGCACGATGTAAATGGTCCTTCATTTTGCAGTATCAATAATAATTTTCGACTCTTTATTTTATATACCAGCTTGTTAAGGCCGTCAAATTCTTTGTGAGACAAAGTCCATTTCATTTTCAGAGTGTCGCCATTCCACGACGGCCGTATAGACTTTACACTATTATGTAAACGGTAGAATGGGTAGATCATTATGGACGGCGGGCAATAACGGAGCAATAGGCCTACGTGCAGTTAAAACCGTGTGAAGTTGTGCAACGTAATGGGGAACGTAAGCGAGTAAATAAATTTTATATAGCGCTCAATTCGACGGGAAATCCGACTTATTTGCAGTGTGAGCTGTGATTAACTAATTACAAACGTATACTTATTTTGAGAGTTGTGCAACTGTACACTCATCTGCTTCGCCATCTTTGACTGTGTTAGACAACAGTTGAGAACATTTTTAATTTTGCAAATGTCGATAATTAGCATTACTTTGGTGCATTAGAGACATCAATGACATGCTACACAAATACATATTCGATTGACTGATTGATTGGTGTAAAACGTTCGAACGTCATTACTCACAGACTGGGCCGATTTCCAGCAGCTTGTCGAAAGCACACGTCGGAGTTGTACCCAGCGTCGCTACACACTACAGTACATACACAATACACCGATTTACACTATATCTTTATTGTCATCATCATCGCCATCTATTGATAGCGATGACATTTAACAAATACTTATAACCAAATCGTAGCTTTAATCGAACGAAATTAATAACGACATCAAGATAGCCGACCGACGATCAGTGTCCGCTGCCCTATCTCATATCGTTGAGCACACAAAATTGTTAACAACTAGGACCAGATTTTCAACGCCAAAACAAATATTGTAAATTTTGTTTTCTTTTTGCACGGCGTATCAGCATGTGCACAAATGCACGCTAGTTGAACCCACGCCGCTTCAAACGATCTTTTCTGTTCCACAATTTTATTGGGCACATCCAAATAAGGAGTGTATAAAGACTGCCCATGTGTCATATATCAACGCAGATATTATTTTAATCTAACCTCGCACTCTCCCTACGTTTGAAATCTTAGAATGTCGATTGTTGTTATATTAAAAACTCTTACGTACGAAGAATGGAATAAGTCCTTGTTGGAGGTCGGAGCGAATGGCTTCTGACAGAGCGTGTCCGGTCATTGACTCGTTGTCGTCGGACGCAACTTGGTGACACCGCACTGCTCCCATCAAACACGCTCGTTCCACCGACGAGTGTGCCTGTAGCAGATTTTGTCGCAATCAAGCTCAGTTCAATTCAGTTCAGTAACAAATTAAACTTTGTGTTTCACGCGGTCTAATGATAACAAATATGGCGGCCACACTGATGCATTTTACTTAGGCCTAATTAACGTTAGGTTATATTCAATGGCGATCGAATCCGCTCTGTTTTTTTAGCCGAAAATACGATATCACACTTTTCCTTACACTGCATTTTAAAAAATATTTCGCGTGCGTTATGTAGCCTACGCAGAGAACAAAATTTGAGATTTTTAGATATTGCTTATTAATGTACGGTGCAAGTTTATTCAGCATATACGGATGTAAAAAAATAAGCTACGTAGTGTTCTCTCGAGTCTGCAGGTCTCTCGAGTTAGTTACCTGATCGGAGCAGTAAACGACCAACTTAGACAGAATGTGCGCATTATCGGCTGCAGTCTTTTCATCTTTCTTGACCGTCGCAACAGCTTTGCTCCTAGCGGCCAGCAGCGCTACAAACGTAGCTTCACTGGCAGTGCCCTGCAGACACAGCGATAACGTCCCACTAGTTCGCCAGTTCGGACATCGGCCTGCAAAGACTAAAATCAAAACTGAAAACTAAAAGTTGCATGCCATTTTTGTTTCAAGTTGGTCTTAGTTTTATCGCACCCGTCGAAGTGATACTTTGTAATGTTCGGCTGCCAATTTTTTTTGCCGTCAGGTCTTGAGACTCAGACAGTTGAATATCAGTTTTTATATATACAACTTTATTCGTCACAACACTGACAGCACAAGATAATAGAAAAAATAAACAACTTAACTAAAAAACAAACTAATAACTAGCATTTTTTATTGGTGAACATGCCTTACTTTCTATTTAACAGATAACGTTGAATTATGACACAATCAGCATAGCCTAGATGATCTATATTATTCGCCATGATCACGTAGAAGTAGTAGTGTCTGATTTAAGATAATAAATATGTCTTAAAGTTTCTCGATTAAATCAAGTACGACTAATTGTTTTTGGAGTTTCATTTTCCATTATTAGCGCTATAAAAACTAATTTTTTTTCTTTAAAAAAAACTTGTGTCCCATCGGCAGACAAAAGGCTTTACTTGGTCACAATTTTGCAATTTTTGCTGTAGAATTAACTTGGTGGTTGTAATAATATCTGAGGTGTATGTTATTTAATCAAGACTTGTATAAATGCGGAAAGACCGATACAGGTATGCCGATACCTGAATCACGCCTCCGCCTTTCCCGGTGGACAAAAAGTCATCGGGCAGCTGCAGCAGCTTGGCCAACCAATCCATCACAACCATCTCCAGCTCCGTACATGCAGGACTTGCAATCTAACGACAAAACATAAAGGCTGTGACAGACCCAACTAAAACACGTCGCTAGGGTTGGCAACATTACCTAACGTGTAACAGACTTGACGGTGGGACCAGAAGAAAAAAGTGCCGCTTTTATTTGTACGCTTACTTTGGCATATGAGTAATTCTTTTACTGTTGCGTTTGCAAATAAACTCCGAAGCCGCTTTCGAAAATATTAACTTCTGTATTGCAATAGGGGCCTAAAGGCTAGAAATGACTACACAGCAAGCACATCACTATTTTTGGCCCAAAAGTGAAAAATAAATCAAATAAATTTAGCAAAGTACAAGTAGAAAATACAAGTAGAGAATAACCTAGCAAAAATTACTCAAGCAAAAGTAAAAAGTTTCACTAAAGTAGATCTACGAAGTAACAGCTTATTTGTTATCGTTGCACAAAATGTGTTGCGTTAATCATGACAACATGCAAACAAAATAATAACAGCAACATGCTGGCAGAAAGCAATTATTACTTACAGAAAATGACAGCAGCAAAACACTGACTTACACAAGTCACAAGTCACGAGTCTGGTCGCTAGGTGGCGTATCTGATTGACGTGTTTTCACGGCAGGTCTGTTTTTATCGTTTTTTACTGGTTTTAATTATGCTGCCGTCGTTGTAATAGACTGTCATGTTATAGTAGTCATCTGGAGAGTCCGTGGACGCTTTGAACACACTCGATTGCTTTCTGTTTCACTGGTACAGTCCTGTTCTTTTCATCGCTTGAAGCTAGTTCAGTTGGTGGGCGTGAAGCCATGTTGTCGTTAGCTGTATTGTTTCTCG
>Ga0209367_1011196_pt1 | contig 11934 bp, 8 predicted proteins | sample WorMetLIZISLAND2_FD_187412 | JGI IMG/M metagenome (GOLD analysis project Ga0209367, IMG submission 187412) | Marine gutless worms symbiont microbial communities from Max Planck institute for Marine Microbiology, Germany - Olavius geniculatus... ... | reverse complement strand
GGCTGGACGTGTGAGTCATCGGTGGCCGGGGTCCACATGTACATAGGGCCCGCCAGCCCGCCGGCTGGCTGTAGCGGAGGCCTGGGCATGCGTGCGTCAGTCAGACACTAAGACTGAGACTCAGTCTCGGTTCAGCTGCCGTGTCTCTCGGTCGTCAGACGTCGAATCTCATTCATCCGATTTCTAGCCGCCGAGATCCAGCGAGCTGCTGCGTCACCTCAGTTCGATTACACGTGAGTTCGACATTCACCGCTCTACAACGTCTCTCCACATTTTACGTATATACTGTATTATTCTAGATTTTATTACAACGTTTTTATATTGTCCGGGCGTAGTTACTACCGTAGGAGGCGCTATGTTTTATGTGCTCACTGTTTTGCGGTTTTATTGCAACAATACAATCAATAATTTCGTGATGTTTAATTGAGAAAACGCTTCAGTAAATTAGCGGTTGTATTACTTTTTGTTGGTAAGATTTTAAACTACAGAAAGCTGACTGCGTTGATGGAAAGCGCTGCTGTAGAAGACAGAACAAGTTGATGGTGTTCGTGAACAGATGTCTGCAGTTGTGGTTGTCTTCTGTGCAGATAATATTCGCTGAACGCTAAAGACGAAATAAAGATGACTGGTCGCGTGGCGATTGTGACTGGCGCGGAATCTGGTGTCGGCTTTGAAGTTGCCAAGTCGCTGTGCGAGGCCGGAAATGACGTCATACTGGCGTGCAAGGACGAAACGCAGACGAAGGTCGCCATTGACAAAATCAAAGAACAAGCACCCAACGCTCTGGCAGCTTTCATGCAGGTTGGTCGTTGATGCAGAATGAGTATGCGTCATTAATGATTCTTCGCAACGTCAACTGTTTTCTTTGCATAGTATTCTGAAATGATTTTGTTTAAACGTACATTTAAGCCACTAGAAATCTGAAGTTGAACGAGATCATTAATTCTTTCACGAGTTTGCGCACTACGTACAAATCGGCTGTCGATTTGTCGAGTTGGCTTTTGGTGATGAAAACTAGGTATCAACTGTTATTAGTGTCAGAAAATGGGACTCATGTTCACGTGATAGGCAGTAAATAAGTCCAGTCTGATTCCTTTGTGCAGTGACCCGTGAAAGTGTGATTCTCCTACAGGTGCTCGGCTTTCATTGTGTGCGGCGATAGCTACAGGTATAACCGTGAACGATGACGTAAGCGACTGCGCTCAGGTGAGAACAAAGGACAGCCAGGTAGACCGCGGTCCGCCCAGTGTGCGAGTTTGAGGCTGCAATGCAGTAAACATACGCTTCGCAGCAGCTGCTGCAGGACAGCTGCATGACTACTACCTCCAGTATATACTAACAAAGATTGTAAGCTGCTGCGCTATATCTGATTTTAGTCACTATTAAAAAGTTTAACTGGCCCAATAAGCCGGATCCTCAGTGAGGCGTCAGGAAAATTTTTGAACCTCGCTATACAAGCCGAACGATATTCAGTTAAAACCCGCATAAATACATTTAAATATCCATATCCCGAATGTCACTTGTCTTTACTGGAATTGCAAAATGTACTTCCGTCTTCTGTCTTTACACGACCAACTGTTCACCGACTCGTGACAATAAGCACACGTGACTGTGCAAGGAGAGATGATTGGTTATTGTCTGCGCAATATCAACAGAGCGCCGGGCATGTGTTCTGCCGTCATGAATGGCAATGGCGTGCGCCTGCATCATGTTAGGTCAAAGAGCTCTCTGGTCATTACCGGATGATGGACGATCCTATCTATCTCTCCCCACACTATCCGTGCTTCCGTCCTCAACAGCTGTCCCTACGGACCGCGTGTCATGTCCTGCCTGCGAAGATGACCAGATGCTAGATTAGCGGATTAGTCTATGGGATTAGTCGATAACCCGCAGCGTTTGCTTGCAGCATTCAAGCACCGCGTTCCCACCAGCAGCGTTTAGACACCCTCGCTGTAGCACGGCAGTTTTGAAATGCTGAGAGCGGCTACCGTCACCGAGTGACCTATAGGATGGTAGGGTGTGCGTGTGTTGGACAGCGGCGCTGTACTGTGGACTGGGCACTTAACTGATTGATGCGGCTTGGCGTAACGTCCGTCGGCCCCAGTCTTAACCACCGACCCACCCGCCTGCCAGTAGTGATAAACAGCTGGGACGATTGACATGACGTGCTTGTTTGCATTTTAGAGGTCTTGTTTGTACAGTTCTTCCGTCTGACAACCTGTTATTGACAGATAAACAGTCACAGAACACCCCTCACCCCTGTCTTACGTATATGTCTTTCTGTGTGGATTGTTAGCAAAGTTCAGACTCGGTCTTTGAAGTCTCACGACTGGGCATTTCCTGTATTCCTGCTTCGAATCGCTTGTGCAGATGTGTTTGTTTACATACTGGCTTTAAGACATGGCTTTTAAGCAATTTTATGCTACTGGTCACCATTCTTCTGGCCCAATTTTTGGGCTTGTTGCTGTCCGAATTTTTAGTGACGTAGCCAATACGGGAGAGAGCAGTCGTCTCTTCCAGTTCTGTCTGTGGAAAATACTACTACTGGAGATAGGCAAAATGGGTTATTGCCTTTCTTATTACAGTCACTCAGCCATGTTTATCCGCAAACCGATCGCTTATGCAGTTTGCAGTCTACAGACTGGAGTTGCACAGCCAAACTTTTTAACCCTCACCCATAATATAACGTTATGTAGCGAAAACCACCCCTAGGCGTTATGAAATACAGGGTGGCCCAAAAAATAGCAAGCTATTGCACTTTGTCCATATCTTCACTAAATCAACTAATTTTTAAAGTTTTTTACGCGCGAGAGCTAGCATAGCTAGCTACGGCGCGTATTAGATATGGTAATTCTGTCTTGTCTGTCCGTCCGTCTGTTCGTCTGTCCGTCGCGACCCGGTACCGTTTCAAGACCAGGCGAGATAAAGACTTCAGGTTTTTACCGCGTAATAGGCTAGAGTCTCTAGTATTTCGTGACGAAATTTCATGGTGCTGGGTAAAGTGGGTCCCCCCGAACGAAGGGGCAAAAAGGGGCACCCCTCCTCCTTAAAAGGCGTTATTCTGCCGCTATTGGCTCCTCCGACGTGAAAATGGTTGCAGATAGGCACAGACAATGACAGACATGCTGCTGATCATAAAAAGCACTGGCGACGAGCTTTTTAGAAAAGTCAACATCGATGATCTTGAATGACTATGAACCCCCAAAATAGGGGGTTTTAGTGATTTTTTTTTTGCGAATTTGGGCTGCGACACGCATTTCAAGGGTGAATTGCGCCGAAATGGCTGGAGATAAGACCAAGACAACCTGTGTATGAAATTTTCAGCATGGAATGTGATTATCGGTCCAAGTCCGGACATTCTATATTCAAGGAGACCTGAGCACGCGGGTGTCAAAGAGGGTTACCCTCTAAAAGTGGTTATTTATCCGCTGTTGGCTTGTCTAGCGTGTAAACGGTTGCAGATAGGCGCAGACATGCTGCTTATCATAACAAGCACTGATGACGAGCTTCTTAGAAATGTCAACATCGATGACCTTGAATGATCTTGAACCCTAAAATATTGATTTTGTGATTTTTTTGGCGATTTTTGGCTGCAAAAGAGTGAATTGCAACGAAATGCATGAAGATGTACTATGATTACTTGCGAACAGGAACTGCCATAAACTCTCGCGCGTCTCATGAGCATTAGCTTAGATTTTTTGTTTACTAATGGATTCTGTAAGAAATGTGGTACTTAGTGGCACATCACACCTTTTATGTTGCTACACTACCTTGTAAAACATAAATATCCAACAACCAACAATGTCTACAGATGGGCAGAAGGTCTAATGGTACATTTAAAAAAAAGTATTTAACTGAAATGTTAAGTATTAATTATAGTAAGTGTCACGAACAATGAATGACATATTGAACGTCTTTTCAAATAAGTTGAACGATCTTACTGGTAAAAAAATTGTGAAAATTGGTCGACATTTAGCGAACATATGGATAAAGTGCAATAGCTTATTATTTTTTGGGCCACCCTGTATGCGCACGGTCTCCAATGGTTTGGATGTTACCGAACTGAAATACATTTGCTGATGAGAACTAAACACTGTCGTGGTGTTATCGCTGGATGTGCGCAGTTGGACTTGCTGAGTATGGAGTCAATTCGCAAGTTCGCTGACGAGTTTCACGCGACCGGCAAGAAGCTGGATCTGCTGTTCAACTGTCACGGCTTCAAGCCTGCGGGCTCGTCAACGCAGCTCTGTCTGAGCACCGACAACTTTGAACTCACGATGGCGGCCAATCATCTAGGTCTGTCTTTGACATTTCCTCAGTAGTTGACAGACACGGTGGGCGTCCGATCCTCAGGCACTCTTCTAAACATAAAGAAGGCCCAACTCCGGAAAATGGGCTCATTGAACTAAAAACGGATGTATCAGTGTTATGCATTGGCGGATTTAACCAAACGTTTGGGAACTGATGAGCTGATTAGTTTTGGGGTCAAAAGGTCAAGGCCCAGCGGGTGCAGCTCGTCACCCTGAATATTCTATAGTTAACCACTAATTTATTGCAAATTTGTTCATTTGCATCAGTAAAAGGACTCTAGAAATCGTTCAGCATTTGATGCAGTTATATAAGGAAATCTGTTAATAACTTTTTGGACGACGCTGAAAGCGCAAGTTCGTGCTAGAAATTATATAGTCATCGGCACACGTATCAACCTTTGTGCTAATCTTTTAGCACAGAAGTATATTTCCCCTTTTGGAGAGCAGGAAAGTTGGTATAATTTAGAGACAAATTTTTATCCGCTTCCTCTTCGCCTGCCTTTAAATGCGTTTTCTCTCCCCAGAGCCTCTAGCTGTACTTGAGAAAAAGGCCCCAAAAACACGGGAAAAGGGAGGTAAAGGAAAGAAAGAGGAGGGGAAAAGAGGAAGGGAAGTATGTGGAACTTGCTGTAAAGAGGGATAGACGTCCTTGGTCATTAATGACCATTAGTGTTGAAGTGTAAGAGAATATGAACTGTGCGTTGTACAGGACACTTCCTACTGACGAACTTGCTGACGACGGATCTGAAGAACCGAGCGGCTGACGGAGGTGACGCCAGGGTGGTCGTTCTGACGTCATCCTTACATGACGTCAGCGCCAACAAGCCGTGCCGAAGTGCGTCAACTTCTTTCTGTTCTTCTGTTTCTATCTTTTTTTCTCTGTCTCTGTGGGTGTACGTGTGTAAATGTGGTGCACTTTAGGTCAGCACACCCTCCTACCTTCAGTTAGATGGGAAATGAGTAGTAGCTTACGGGCTGCGAAGTGGAAGGGGTAGTGTGGCTGACTGCCAATGATTGGGGAGGTGGTATGTCTACTGGCTGCAAACCGCGGGTCCAACTGTTCGCTGACGCGGGCAATGGATGGCCGCACAGTGCGCTGCGATATCATTAGCCAAGGAGGCCTTTAATTCTAGCTATTATCGAGTAGTCCCTGCATTAGGCTAGCTCATGCCAATCAGCTGGAACTTCCGAGTTTGTAAAGCGTTTCTGGCCAAGAGTTCGTCTCATGTAAGAAGAGCTGCGGCAAATGCCGAACTTTACCTTTACCTTTTACCAGCTGTAAACTCTAGGAACCTAGTGTCCCATTCATATTACTGCAGTATATTCTCCTGCTGCTAAACGGTTCACTTCGTGATGTCTTTTTAAACTGTTATCATTATGATCAGCATTTCTATAGGTGGCTGCATTTAGTGTTCATAGAAAACTAAAGTTAAATATCTGCACAAGTTACAATAGGGATCATGTCTTTTCACGTTAGTAAACTATAAAATATGTTGGCTCAGTGCCCACATATTGTGCGACCGTTCCTTTTAACAGAAAACCAGGATACTGATTACTGCCGCTCTGTGCACCGTTCACACGAATTTTAGTTTTCCCGCGCTTCCTCATTTGTCTTATGAGCCCGTACATGATAAGACTCGAGAATGGGCGACAAGACGCGTATTGCAGTCTATTACGATGGGCGCCAATAGAACAATCTTGGGGCTTGGTTGTTGCTAGGGGGAGCTGACCGTTCTGCCTGCACCCGAAAGCATAGCGTAACCTAGCTAAGAAACCGAGTGTGATTATCTCAGTATATCAGTTTATCTCTGTCTATGCGGTTATCACTGTAGATCTGCAGCCACTGAATCTGGATAACATTTTCCTGTTCAACGACAAGATGTACAATGCCGCCCAGGCGTACAAGAACTCGCGCGCCGCTAACCTGCTGTTCGCCTACGAACTGACAAGACGTGTCCAGGATTCAGGAGTCAAAGTCTACGCCATCTCTCCAGGTCTGCCTAGGCCTATTTCACAGTGATCGTCTATGTATTTCGGATTTCCCACTTGTCCGTTTTGTCTGGGTTAAATATATCACCTGCAGATCCCACACAAATGAGCATATGACGGTACACTTGCCCGAAAGTTGACGCATGAAGTATAACACTATTTTTTACTGAAATGGCGACTCGCAAACATCGCTCTGGATCTACATCCATTAAGATACTGTTGCTGTTTAAGTCTTAGCACATATATACTTACGAGAAATATTAGATATGCATTTATAAACCTAGATTATAAATATTTTGCCCACAGGAACAGTTTTCTTAGTCTTTACGTAAATCTAAATAGTTCTGAATAGGCCTAATTTGAATGGTTCTCCTTATTTTGCACGTACTTAACAACGTAAGCTAAGTCGGTTATGTTACACAAGTTTGTAGTAGTTTGTAGTACAAAAGTTTGTAACTGCTGTTGTAATCATTCCACTACTAGAATTCGCACCTCGGAAGCTCAGACTGTATCATAAAACTTATTGCTTCGAGGCAGAGGCCAAAGCAAGTTAAAATCACAGTCAAAACAACCAGTCTTAGAATATCAAAACAAACTGAAGAGAAGGAGTTTTTATTTCGTGAAGTAACGTGATGCAATATATAAGAAATTTAATTTGCATTTCAAACCGCTACGTTTCTTCTTGCACTTGTGCGGAACCAGAGAGTAAATTGTTGAAAGAAATGAACACTGACGAATCAGAAATGTGAAATACAGTCCAGAAATCTGCAAAGGCTCTGTTACTATTTTCACCTGTGTGTACTGAATATATGAGTATATTTAGCACTGTTTGTGTTTTGACTACTATAGTTACCGAATACTGAATGGGTTGTATAGGCGTGGAGCCGACGACCGAGGCGACATCAAGCAGCAACGGAGTGCATCGTTTGTTTTCACGCATATTTGCACGCTGTGTTACGACACCAGTGTCGCTGCAACAAGCCGCCGGCTCTATCTGTTCACTGTGCACTGACGACAAGTACAAAGGTACAAGCTGCTTCCATTTGAGGAACCGGTAGTCTTCCAACGGCAACCACTTTGTTTGTTTAACTTCTTTTCTAATCTGTAATCAGTAAGTTATTAAGATTTTTTCGTTGCGATTCAGCAGAAAATTTGCAGCGTCGTTTAAAATTCCACCACACCCTAAATCCGTCGATGCATAATGTTGGGTGTGTGTTGTGTGCGTTGAGCCAGTTTTTACGCGCAACAGCAGCTACTGCTGTAGCGCATCTTAACCATCGCAATTCTGTCCGTCTGTCCGTCACACGGGTGGGTCAGTCAAAAACGGTGCTTGCTAGGATCACCAAATCTTCACCGTCGGCTGTCTGAAAGACTCTAGTTTCAGGATCAGTAAAGCTTTTCCATAAATTCGAAAGAGGTCACTCCGAACGATCGCGCTAAATGAGAGGGGGTGGGAAAAATTTGCGATTTCCAGCCGATACGGCGTTGGCAGAGCGAGACAGGTCGCGCCCTCTGGCGAGTACAAGTAAAACACTGCCGGTCGTCTGGCGCCTCTGGCAACTGTAAAAGAAACATCGTTGCTAGGATGGGTGAACTTAAATTTTGTTTTACTGGGCTTTCAAACATGCACCGCTGTTGCGCGTTCCCCTTTGCATTAGCTGGGCTTTTTCTTGTTCTAAAATATGGACAAACGGAGATCTTGTACGGTAGGCAGTAACTGTGGTGACACTAGAGTAGGTTTATCGATATTCAATATAAGATTGGTCTGCCAATTTGGTAAAATTAACGAAGATTCAGTTATTGCTAAACATAAGCATGTGACATTCCGTAGCTTTGGGACTGGTTTCTGTGAAAAGCAAATACATGCTTTCCATTAAAAAACTTACTTTACTATGAATACAAGTTAGGCCTATGGTTGTGTTGCGGATGCTGCAGATCTGAGTGGAAAATACATCGCAGACGGCGAAGAGGCGCAATCGTCGGAGGAAACGCGCAGCGAGGAGACTCAGGCGAAGCTGTGGGAACTGAGCGCTCGGCTCGTGAGACTGGACGGCTACGAACCACTGGAACTGACGCCGCCCGCCCCCGAAGAACCACCAGCGACGAAGGAGAAGACGAAGAAAGAGAAGAAGGCAAAGAAAGAGAAGGTCGATGGGAAGGCTGACGGTAAGCCGGACCACGAGAACGACGCGGTGGTGGAGAACGGACATGCTACTGAAAATGGAGAGATGGAGAAATGTGAAGAGGCAGAGGAAAAACCAGACTCGGAGGATAAGAAAGACGGTGAGAAAATCGAAGACGTGGCGGCACAGAATGGTGAGTTGCCGACTGCAGACAACAAACAGGAAACATCGTGTAGTAACGGCGAGTGCAAGACGACAGCTGATGCTGAGCAGACGCCTGCAGCTGAAGCCAACGTGCAGCAGGAAGTGGCAGTAAATGGCGGCGGTGACTGCAACGAGTAGGATAAACTGACGAACGGACTATTAATTTTACGAATTGTACCAAGGAGTTTCAGTGACATTGACAAAAGTATTCTCAGTTGTATGACAATGTAATATTTTTTCCATATTTCTGTCTTGCGTAATGTGTGCTTAGGGATTCAGACGATGCTTTATGATGCACGGTAGTTAGTAATTATAATTATGTAATTGTGTAATACGTAATATTCCCAGATACTTTGTACTGTATCAATTGATATTATTTCTAAGATTATGACTGTTTGCTAGCTATTGCTGCAAAGTGCTCAGTTTTTAAAGCAGTTATGTCCGTGCTTCGTTCGTGGTTTATATTTTCATCTACTGGTTTATCGGAGATTCTTATGTTTTTTATTTGTACGTTTTTATATCATTTTCGTGTCACCATTTATGCTTTGTAGAATTGTATTGTTGAACTGTACGACGGAACTGAAAAATGTTATATCTTCAACAGCTATATTGCACTGTCCAATTTTGTACGTAAACGTCTGTCTCGGTTTTAATGCTACGTTGTTCATGTGTGCAATATTAGTGAGTGAATTAAATTAAAATGGAATACTGTCAATCAATTATCTCTGATGCTTTTTGGCTAGTTGAGCCAACTTTTATCAAATGTCACTTGCCATAAAACTACTACACTGTCTCAAAAAGTCGTTTACGTTTAGTTTCTTCTTGATGTTGCATGCCAAAAATTAAAAATCTGCCAGTTTTTACGGAGCTATTCAAAGAAGTGGCTCCTGTTTTGTAACAGTGTAATAAATAACGGTAAGGGTACATTTGACAAATACCCCCGGCGTTTATTGAAGACCAGGTATTCGTTAGAAGTTTTATGGTGCGGAGGAAATCCAGTTTGTGTGTAAGATTAGTCCAGCTTAATTGAAAGATGAGCCATACCAGATCAGCTAGTGGTAAATGCAACTGATGTATATCAGCTAAATTAACCGATCCACTTAATGGATCAGCGTTGAGGAACTGTGAATGTCTGCGTAATAATCAAACTAATTGACATAATTATAAGCCATTTGTAGATCGGCACTCGGATCAGCCCAGCGATCAGAACAGCGGATTCAACCGATCTCTATTATGCATTATGTTGCACGAAAAGCATCTTTCGGTTGCCGCCAGGAAAATTTGTCTAAGTTAGACAAAGCAGTGAGCATAAGTCTTTCGATTTTTCTACGCATTCTCAGAATATAAAGTCGAAATACTCCAGCAGCGCGCATTCTTGTACATAGCCATGAAACGAGAATAACAGTACCAGAATTATTATATTTAAGCAATAGATTAGTCAAATGTACAGATGCAAAACATGACGTTTAAAATGCTCAGAAATGCAATAACCGAAAAAACAAACTATAATACATAATCTGTTGCATAAAGTAGCTGCAATACACATCAAAAATGCACGTTTTCGAAACAGTTAAGTACATAAGTATGGCAAATTAATTAGCAAATACTGTATTTACATTCTTGTTAGTGATAAAATTAATTTACTAGCCTGTAGCAACTGCACACATATCAGTATCAACAGTATGTATACGGACAATGACGATAATATGAAAAGTCACCCACAGGCAATAAAAAAACTGCTGTAAACAGACCGGCAATCCAGCAGATAACAACCGCAAGTTCCTTTAGGTTACTTAAAAATTCTAATAAATTATATCAGACAGTTTGACGTAAGCTGTCGAGATTAATAAATTTATCAAATAACGACTGATGATCAGAAATCTTTTAATGTGACATTAACTTGCAACGTAGTCTAGTGATGCATCTGAGGTATGACGTGTTTTTTTATCGAAAGTTATAGTATTCAGAATTCACAAATTGTGAATAATACTACACCGTGTCCAGGAAAAGAACATCCCGGACATTTTCGATTGTAACTTAAAGAAGTATTATCGGATTTTAATAATTTTTGAAAACAATATTTCTGACACAACTGGGGATCAAACGACTGTCCAATTTTTCACCGCACCGATTGTCTGCTTCTGCACTACCTGGGGAAACAAAATCAACGAAATATTGCATTTTTATCCTATTTCGCCTGTTCGGTGATCCCAGGGAGCGCAGAAACAGACATTTGGTGAGGTGGGAACTAGAACGGTCGTTTAATGAATGGCAAGTGGTGTCAAAAATATTTCCACCAAAAATTATTAAAATCTATCAATTCTTCAAGTCACAAACGATAATGTTGGGGATGCTTTTTGACGTATTTTCGTTCATTTCAACGCATATTTCGTTGGTTTTGTTTTCCCCAGGTAGTGCAGAAACAGACGTCGGGTGAAGTGGAATATTGAACGGTCATTTGATTGCCAGTTGCGCCAGAAATATTCGTACCAACAATTATTAAAATTGAATATCTCTTCTTCAAGTGTCAATCGATAATGTTCGGGATGTTTTTTTGAGACACTATGTATATACATTTTTTTTCCATTGCGTGGTCTGTCTCTGTCTGTCTGTCGTCTGTCACACTCGTGCACCCTGCTTAAACTGTTCGACGGATTTAGACGTCTATTAGCAGGTACACTTGTGGTGTCCAATGCTACACTGTGTTAGATGGAGTTTCTGATCCAGGAAGGGGGAGATCTCAAGATCTAACCGTCTGCCTCCAGTCAATACGTGCAATTGCAAATTGCAGCCAAACCGTCAGTCCTACGCTGTCACCCAGAAATACAAACGACGCGTTAGCGATTTCGCCTTTTGCCAAATTCCTTTGGTTCTTGTTTGGACTACTGTGCATAGGGACAATGTACACATTAATTTTAATAAAGTTTGCTGAAAAAAATCAACAAGTGCTATGCAAAAATAAATTTAAAAGCTCAGCGCACAAGAGACAAATGATAACAAGTAATTTGAGCATAGCTCATGAAACGCGCGACAGCCTTAGCAGTTCCTATTCGCAGGTTGTCTTGATTTAACTCTATCCATTTTGACGCAATTGACTCTTGAAATCTACGCCGCAGCCACAAATTGCAAAAAAAAACATTAAAACCCTTATTTTAGAAATTCAATGTCATTCAAGGTCATTGATGTTTACACCAATAAAAAGCTTGTCACTATATTGCTTGTTATGATAAGCAGCATGTCTCTGCCGATCTGCAACCGTTTTCAAGCTACACGAGCCAATAGCGGTAAAATAACTACTTGTAGATTCT
>Ga0209367_1011195_pt1 | contig 11935 bp, 8 predicted proteins | sample WorMetLIZISLAND2_FD_187412 | JGI IMG/M metagenome (GOLD analysis project Ga0209367, IMG submission 187412) | Marine gutless worms symbiont microbial communities from Max Planck institute for Marine Microbiology, Germany - Olavius geniculatus... ... | reverse complement strand
TCTTTGCCATCGTCTGGGCGTCTGTCCGTCCATCTGTCTGTCTGTCACACTCGTGAATTGTATCAAAACGGTGCAAGCTAGGATCACGAAATCTTTACTTTGGGCTGCCACAAGGTCTCTAGTTTATCGTGATAAAATTTCGTGCCACTGGTGCAGGGGTTCTCCTCGAACGAGGGCGTCAAAGAGGGGTACCCCCTAAAAAGACGTCATTTTGCCGTTATTGGCTCGAATAATGTGAAAACGGCTGCAGATAGGTACATACATGCTGCTTATCTTAACAAGCACTGCTGACATGCTTTTTGGATTTATCAACATCGATGACCTTGAACCCCTCAAAAAGAGGGTTTTAGTGAATTTTTCGCAATTTTTGGATGCAGCGCACATTTCAACACTGAATTGCGACTAAATGGCTGGAGATAGACCAAGACAACCTACGTATGAAATTTTCAGCATTCAACGTAGATTTTGGCAGTTCACTTCCCGACCCCTTAGGTTCAAAAAGGCCTATGCAGGCGAACGTCAAAGACAGCTACCCCCGTAAAAAGTGGTTATTTCACCGCAATTATCTCGCGTAGCGTGAAAACGGTTGCAGATAGGTACATACATGCTGCTTATCTTAACAAGCACTGCTGACAGGCTTTTTGGATTTATCAACATCGATGACCTTGAACGACCTCGAACCCCTCAAAAAGAGGTTTTTAGTGATTTTTTTGTAATTTTTGGATGCAGCGCACATTTCAACACTGAATTGCGACTAAATGGCTGGAGATAGACCAAGACAACCTGCGTATGAAATTGTCAGCATTTAACGTAGATTTTGGCAGTTCACGTCCTGACCCCTTAGGTTCAAAAAAGCCGGTGCAGGCGGGCGTCAAAGACAGCTACCCCCTTAGAAAGTGGTTATTTTACCGCAATTATCTCATGTAGCGTGAACACGGTTGCAGATAGGCACAGACATGCTGCTTATCATACCAAGCACTGGTGACAGGCTTTTAAAATTTATCAACATCGATGACCTTGAGTGACCTTGAAGTTTCCCAAAAGGGGTTTTTAGTGAATTTTTTGCACAATTTTACACCGCGACACGCATTTTAAGAGTGAAGTGCGCCAAAATGGCTGGAGATAGACCAAGACAACCTGCGTATGAAATTTTCAGCATGGAATGTAGATTTTAGAAGTCCAGGTCCGGACCCTCTAGATTCAAGCAGCCCTGCGCACGTGGGTGTCAACGAGAGGTACCCGTGTAAAGTGGTTATTTATACTCTGTTGGCTTGTCTAGCGTGTAAATGGTTGCAGTTAGGCACGGCCATGCTGCTTATCATAACAAGCACTGATGAGGAGCTTCTTACGAATGTCAACATCGATAACCTTGAATGACCTTGAACCTTAAAAATACTGATTTAACGTGACTTTTTGGCGATTTTTGGCTGCAAAAGAGTGAATTACGACGAAATGGATGGAGATAGACTAAGATTACCTGCGAACAGGAACTGCTGTAGGCTTTCGCGCGTCTCGTGAGCTTTTCTCAAATTACTTGTAAATGAATTCTTTCTGGCTGAGAATGTCGCAAAATTGACGGCTGTTATAGCTTTTTTGTAAACCGCACTTGTTTGCAGATGGTAGCTGGGTAGCCTATAGAAATTTAATTACAGTCCATCCGTGCAGGGAAAATAGGAAAGAAAGTGGAAAGAAAAAAAAGCAAAAAAGCTTTGATTTTAACATTAATTGGATTAAGTTTATCTAAGAATTTCGGCTGTTTCTCCGTAGATTTGTGTGCTAGCACTGTTGCATAGTATTGTTGTTGTCTGTGCACTGGACAGATGCAGCCGGTGGAGGTAAGGATCTTGCACGATCGATGCGTGGAGTCGCACTGTTTTGCGGCGTCCAGTCCAGACAGTGACGCTTCCGACACCACGGCCGCCGTCTGTGACTCCCTCGCCAGCCTCTCTCAGTACTGCGCCGACATTGGCTTCAGCGGCCTCGCCTGGAGAACTCCCGATACCTGCCGTTAGTTCAGCCGTGATTGACGTAGTAGGCTATAGTTTGCAGCAGCAGCATTACTTACTTGCTACACCTTGTTGGCTGCTCAAACAAAAATACGACGCAGAACGTTTGTTTGTATCTTTTGCCAAGTACTGACCGATTTTCATTCTTTTTCACTCTGGAATTCGTAGGAAATTTGCAATAAACATGTCCTTACCGATCCCACTGCACCTAAAAGGTGTCGCTACACTACCTGGTCAAATATTAGTTCTCAAACATGTCGTTTTGTGACTCACGGTGTACATGAAAGTTAATAACATTAACTTTAGCAACACCATTTTTACAAATTAAAAAAACTGCTTACAAAAGTGTCGCCACCTAGCGAAAATTCCATTCAACAGCGTCGTGGGTTATAAAGTTAAGCAGAGCAGAAAGTTGCAGTTTTCTGACAGACCGCTATAAATATTCAACAGAGGAAATTATGAGTGTTTAAAATTTTTACTTTAACTAAAAATTTTCTTTTAATAAAAAGTTTTAAACTCCAAATTGTGCATTTTTTTGACGAAAATTTTCCAACAAATAAATCCTACAATTTTCCGACAGCTCACAATTTCGATGGCCGTCGTCACACCGTCCGCCTGGCAGAACGCTACCGATTCCACTCGGTTTTTGGTGTAGAAGATATCCGCAAAGGTCTGTTGTATCTTTTGGCTATTACCAGAGCATTTGGTTTGGTGAATGTGACAGCTCGCGACTGTCCAGCGGGCATGGAGTGGACTGAGTGCATGCTGACATATGGTACGACGTGTGACTCGCTGTCGCCTTCGTCATATACGGAGAGCCGTAGATGTATACCGGGCTGCCAGTGCAGTGGAGAGACCGTTTTCGACCAATATGCTGGTTCCGATGGTAGCTGCGTGGAGCCTAGCGAGTGTAGGTGTCGCCACATGGGAACTGCTTACCCGTCACAGAGCATCATTACGATGGACTTCAGCGAATAGTGCGTAACGTATCAGGCTTTCCCAAGTACCAATTTAAACGTATAATTAAAGCATGTAACAGGAAAAGTACAATATAAGCAGGAAGCGCAAGAAGTTTTTTCTGCGTAAAAACTGCGATTTTTCTGCGATATTATCTTTTAACACGTTGCTGGATTCCGTAAGAAAATTGTAGTTTCCCGCTGTTTTTTATCGTTTGTTTTTTTACATTGAGATCTTAATGTTACGCAAGTCAAACTGATTGGCGCGGATGTCTGTACAAAAAATAAAAGCAGGGCTATGTAGATACACTGTATGTCTGTTAATGGGCCGACCGTGCTTTGATCGCGCTCAAAGTTGACCCACAGGTGTCACTTGCGAAGTGGCGAGGCCAGTTATGCAAGTGTTATTATCTCCGCCAAGGAGGTTATGTTTTTGCCAGAGTTTGTTTGTCTGTCTCTCTCTGTGTTCGCAAGATAACTAAAAAGTTATGGAAGGATCTTTCTGAAATTTGCAGGGAATGTCAGAAATAACAAAAACTACAAGTGGTTTAATTTTGGGGGTGATCCGAAAGGAATCCTGGATTCTGGATTACATTGAATTTTTCGTTAACATTGCTTTCAATGGGGCATACGAGTATGTCGAGTCAATATGCTTAGCAGAGGTCTGCGCTCTCCGAGTGCTTTTCTAGTTTTCTGCAAAGTCGTTTTTGGAAATATTAACATAGAACTTAAGTTTAGCTGACGCAAGCACAGTACTAATGTCCCCAAGACTAGGCTTACGGCAGTCTTTCTGTTGTCGTCAATAGCAACCACAATGATAGCAATTTGACAGTCTAGTAGTTCACCAAAATATGGCAAAAGTACAGCACTAGGCACCGTTCTATGTCAACTTCTCATAATGTCATCTGCGCTGCACAAATGCTATGAAATACACCATGTCGTGTTATGTCTGTCATTTTAGTTTCTTTTGATTGATTCTTGATTGAATTGATACATTATTGCTCGTTGCCAAAATGCACCAGAATGCACCAAATAGCATAACTCAAACTAAAAAAACGGTCGAGTTTATAAACGGCATTCTCGCCTATTTGAGGACGAACGGAGTTAACTGACGGCTGCTAAAATTGCGACCGTAATGCGATTGTGGCAGAGTCTTTACTTTGTTTTATGGACGATGGACATTACAGTGTGTGCTACGAAGGACGGTGGATTCCCACGCAAACAGTCTTTCCTCAGACGTGTTCAGTAATAGGACTTCAGCACGTCAAAACGTTCGATGGCAAAGAATACGACATTCGAGGTCCCGTTAGCAACGTGACGCTTGTTGAGGTTCGCCAGTTCCGTTCCTTAGTTAAATTTTAGTTTAAGTCTAGAATTACATTTTAGACATCGGTTCTAATAAATTTAGCAACGGGTAGACGTTTGGTAATCGTGCAAAATCATTAATTATTGTTACAGTTGAAAAATGTAACAAAATAATATGTCTAATTATGGCATTTTGAACAACCTGGTTAGCTTTATTTGGTATGTACAAAAAAGGAACAACTAAAAATACTGGTCCAAGAAATTGCAGAAGTCAAAAGGTCTGAAAAATGCAAAACAAAATCATTTTAAATGAGCTACGGGTTATTTTATCTAGTAACAAAATTCCACGAAAAAGTGCAGGCGTACTCATCTGAAAATAAACATAAGTAGGACAATGAACGATAAAAATTGCCATTCTAACATGACATGAATGCTTGCTACAAAAGCGGACGTATTAGTTTGCATTTGCAAGTGCCGTATTCACGCATTTCATGCGTCATGCGTCTGTCGAAAATATTGGGAGTCGAGTAGGTTTATAGGCCTGAAAACTACGAAATGTTAACTGCGTGCAATCGACGCGTGTCAATATACTGCATTCACCTGAGCAACTCAGTTTGTTAGCAGCTGACGTACCTACCTTGCATAATACATGTAGAAATCTTCAAGGCCAGTGTCATGTCGCATGTTGTCGTAGGATAATTCAAAGATGTTGTCTCACGTACCGGTGTGATTAGTCACATGATTTCCGTAACCGTTTTGTTGCTATGGTAACGTAACCAAAACACGCGGATCGTAGTCCGAATTTCAGCGACAGCCTGATGTTTGTGCAACGACGTGAGGATTGCACTGTACATGTGCGTGTTGTAGTTGAACACCGCAGGTCGTGAGGAAAGACTGTTGGCGGACGTACGCATCAGTTACCGTACACGAGCCTACTCGAACACTCAGCAGGACATTACCCACGCATACGCCGTCGACATCATATACCGTCATCGCAACGGCGTATTCACGGTGTCCATTTCGACGGACGTCAGCAGCACAGGGGACACATTCAGCGTGACGGTCAACGGCCTGACGATGACTGACCCGGTACAACGTCCTCTACTGACCGAAGAACTGCTCGTCAAACAAATGACCAACTTCATCATCGTCGTATCGTCGCCTGATTTTCGTCTCGAGTTTGACGTCGCTTCCAACATCTACGTGCGTCTTGATCCGAAATACGAGGACAAGGTGCGACGTGGCTGTGACAGCAGTAGGCCTATGTGTTTGAGATTACGGGGGCGGGGCATATCTCCTGACTCAGGCGGAGCGCCGGGCATCGCACAGCCAACCCTGCGTAAGACGCGGCTATGGACGGACCCACTGCAGATATACAGCCGACTCTCGGGCTAGAATATTATTATAGGTACTTCCGGTGTAGTGGAAAATTCGTCGCACCGGAAAATTATTCCCACACGCAGCAGTATGATTTAGGGTTAAGATTAAGGATAGGGTTAAATTTAGGATTAAGATTAGGGTTAGGAGTAGGGTCAAGATTAGGGTTAGGATTAGGGCTAAGGTTGAGGTTAGGGTTAGGGTTAGGGTTAGCGTTAGTTACATTATGACAATATGGAGGTGGGAAGAATTTTCCAGGTGCGACAAATTTTCCACGACACCGGAATTAAAGGTAAAGGTAGAGGTAACGTTTAGTACTTGTTATAGCGCTTCTTACATGAGACAAACTCGTGGCCAAAAGCGCTTTGACAATCTCGGAAGTGGCAGCGTGGTAGCTGATTGGCATGAGCTAATGATACCGCAGCGCACTATGCGGCCATCGATTGCCCGCGTCAACGCACAATTGGACTCGCGGTTTGCAGCTAGCAGACATACCACCGCCCTAATTAGCCACACTAGGCCTTCACCCCGTAAGCTCGTAAGCTACTACTCATTTTCCGTCCCACGGAGGGTAGAAGGCTGAATTGGCCTGAGCACACAGTGGGTTAGCAACTTGCTCAAGATTGCTTGCAAATGACGGCAGTGAGAATCGAACCGCAACCTGAAAGTTACAGAGTCGACACCAACCACTAGACCACTTGCACCTACACAGGCAGGTAGGTGTAAACAACTTGTTCATAGTTGTTACTTGATAGTGCACCGTCTGGGCATTGAACCGTGGACCTTTGGGTCTTGTATCCAACGCCATAACTGCTGAGCCACCAAGCCACTTTCAATCCCATTTCTAGCAATTACCACTGTCGCGAGGGATGTTACCGCAGTGTGGTCTGTCCGTCTGTTTGTTTGTCTTTTACACTCATGCATCTTGATTAAGTCGCTGGACGGAATAAAATGTCATCTGGCAGAACAATTGTAGCCCAAATATGGCATTAGACGAAAACGCTAATCACCCACACTGGAAGGACAGATTATGGGACAAAAAAACTGGCCACAAGTCGACACCTACATTTAAATTGTGGCCAAATCGTTACTGGTAGCAAAATGGCTACTATCACAGACAGCCTATAAGAATTCAGCTAGGCTATACGCCGTGTCCAACGCTACTATCACCAACTCGTACGACTTTCCCGTCTCTCAAGTGACTGTAACTATGGCTCTGTTTGTGCATTGGGTCAGGTTCTCGGATTGTGCGGGAACATGAACGGAGACATGATGGACGACTTTCAGTCTCGCTGCGAGATAGAGGAATCGTTCGAACAGTTCGTAGAGTCCTACAGCAAATATCACGTCAAATTAACTTCGACGTCTTACGCGAAGTTCACGCAAGCTCCGGGTGTTGACGCCTGCTCAGCCAGCTCAGCCGCGGTAATGCACGCCATTGGTTTACTTCGCAACAAGTAGCCATCCCCGCAGTGAACTATGTCACAATTCGTTAGGTTACAACAATGTTTCTCTCTCTGTTGTTCTTGTTCTGCATTTTCTCGTTCATTTATGCTATAAGTAGCTTATTCAGTTTAACTGATTTTGTGCCAGCATGGATATATTCACAGCATGGCCTAAGTCTGATATGACGTTTCGAAGCTTACTGAAAGTAGCCATTTTGTGCGTGTCTGTGTTTTGAGACAGCATCTTTTGCTTTCTGGGATAATGTGTAACTTGTACCTTGTTACAATTTTAGACAAACCGCTGCAACATCCGATGCCATGTTTTCGACCACATGTTGAAAAGTTACAATATCTGATTAAAATACCTGACACAAGCAGAATTATGTCGTGTGATAAGAACTGGGTATGATTGCAGACGGCCGTGGCCGATGACCCGACGACGACAAACTGGATCGACCAATTCGACGCCTGTACACATTACAGTAAGTCGACTGCCCGTATCTACGCTGAACGCGGTCGGTACGATGCGTGTGCCGTGCCTGAAAGAGCCAGTGAGACCTTGTGTACGTGGATAGCGGCATTGGGTCGCGCCTGCTCGCACCGGCATCTCTTCGTCGACTGGATGACCGACAAGAAACTCTATGATTACTGCACCAGCACCGGTATTTTTTTGCTTTGACATGTAATAATTTACCAATTCGTGCTTGCAAGCAGCTTAGTAACTCGATACTTCGCATATTAATTCGATCCGCTTGACCATGAATTGCATTCAGAAAAATTGATTTTCGATTTATGTAGGCCTATTTGTTTTCTTCTGTAAAATACTTTCTGATTTTTTGCTTTCGTCACTTTATTGAAACAGCAGAAATCATAAAGGTCTTGGTGTGCAGCACGACGACATGTCAAGTGCTTACTCGTAGGATTATTATTGTGACTTTTGCTGTTTTTAAAATGTGTAACAGCAATAAAGGTTCGCTGTTATCTACATAGTTATCGGCAGTCTTTTTCTGTAGTGACAACAGAGTGCGAAAGTATTTTTTGTAAACTTCTGATTGCTGTCAAATGCAGAAGTGAAAGGGTTTCGATGCATCGGCGGTCAAGTCTGGTCGGACTTTTCCAATCCAATTCGGACATGCCACGATCTGGAGCTAACGATAAGTAAACGCTGGAATCCCGAGAAAGCTGATTATCTGGTGGCCGGCTGTCATTGTCCACCGGACAGGTACAACAACACTGTCATGTATTTCGATCCGTGGATCCGACAACGATGTGTCACTGCAAGCGAATGCCCGTGCTACGACGAGGCATCTGACACCTTCGTTCCATCTGGCGTTACTCTACCACGCGACGACTGTTCCATTTGGTACGTCTGTGCTTTCATTTCATTTCCGATAGCACTACACAGAAATAACGAAAGAGACGGATAACCTATAGCGTAGTCCTACAGCAAGATATAAAAAAGTTTAAATTACAGAAACCATGTAGCCTATGTGAAAAAGGCACAAAGACACCGGCTGGTTCTTTTGGTTCTTTTGACCGACCGTTAAGGTCGAGTCTGGTACAGTGTGTTGTTTTTTTGTCTGTTCGTCGTCTGTCTGTAGTCTCTAACGCATGTATTATGGCTAAACGGCAGGTCTTACCGAAAAAAAATTACACGATTAATTAGCCTGGTGCTGCGATTCTTTGTATGAAAATTTCAGCGATTTAGTGCAAAGACAACATTTTAATATTTGTGGTTAAACACAGGTGGGGTATGAAAAAATGCGTTTTTAACCGATAAGTCGTCGCGTCTCAGAAACGGTGAAAGATAGGGCCAATGCTACTATCTATCGCTAATAGGAAGTCTTGTAAACTTTTTCAAATGATAAGAAATCCACTATGGATGACTTTGTTATGCCAATCGTCCGACATTGTGGCTAAACGGTAAGTCGTGGGGGGTTGGCGATGGTTTCCGCTGGATACGGCAATGATAAGTTTTTATAGGCTGTTAATAGGAACCATGTGTCTATCTGCAGCGGCTGGGTTGCAATTTTGAATGCAAAGTTTGTGCCTGCAGCCGTCACTCATGTCACTAAGCTGCGCCGAATTACCGTATCGTATGCTAGCGTTGATTGTAGAATTTAATATAGCAACGTCACTATAGCGTGTGTTGGATTGCAGTCACGCTGAAAAATCGATTTTTTTGCGCCACCGGAAGTCGAACGCTGGCTTTCGGATATAAGGGATACGGTCGGCCCACCCTAGCAACAGCTGGGCTTTTTGTTATCACAACTAGCTAAACAGTTAAAATTTAATGTCGTAGTGTAGAACTAAACTCTAAATATCTCTGCATGCTAAATGAAAGTCCGTTAATGCGTAACGAAGTTATCGCGAAAACAACTTCCACAATTTAGTAATTAGGCTTATTTATCTTCACGATTGAAACTGATATAAATGAATCGTCGGTTTGCGTAAGACTTGCAAGCAAACTGTTGTTTGACTATGAAATAATGCGACTTACGCGTTCCGATCACGTTGCTGTTGTCAGCCTGTGTTCGGAAGGTCGTTGGCGCTGCACGGATGTGGATTGTAACGCGGATATTCTGTGTCCCGGTGAACTCGTTCATCGCACCGACATCAGCGACTGCAACTCTACCTGCGACGGTCTTAACGATGGCGACTGCAACCCCGAAGCTCCACTGCGCTCCGGCTGCGCTTGCCCCAACGAACTTGTCTTACACCCTCAGGTCAGTCAGCTGCGTCGAATATTGCCGTTTCTGCACCCGTAGAGGCCATTCAAAAAATACGTCACGCCTTGAGGGCGGAGGGGGTCAGATCATTCATGTGGGATGTGCAAAGTGTGACAGGGGAAAGGGGGAAGTTCAGAAACAGGTGATGTCACGTTTTGTGAAAAAAATTTATAGGCCAAGACAATGTTTATCGTCTTTGATAAAATGCATAGAGATTCATATACAGCAGGACGTTGGCTGTTATGACTCAAACTGTTCTTTCATTGCCAACTGCTGTATGTAAACTGTAAAATAATGTTATATTCTCTTTCTGGGTAGATAAATAACTTTTGGCTGCTGGCTTGGTAATTACGCTGCTACATTCGGCATAAGATGCATACAGTTGAGGGGGATATTATGGCCTGTGACATTTTTCATAGGGGGTTGGCCATGTGTGACAGTGTGTGACAGAAAGGAGCAAATTTTGTCAAAAACGTGACATATTTTTTGAATGGCCCCTGATCTTTATTTTTTTTCGTTCACTCAGTAAACTTGACATACCTTTAAATATTAGACATTTCTAAATTTATCTAGTGTCATAAGGCCAAATTGCTTAAATTTCGCAAGCAGCTAAAGACAACAATGTCTCGTGGCCGCTGTAGTTATGTCTGCCATGATATAAAATAATGTGTTTATCTATTTGTTATGAAAATTATGAATTGTTTATTAGTTTGTTAATTGCATAATGCAGGGGTCAAAATGTGTTCCTGCAAGCGAATGCCCTTGTACGTTTAACGGCACATATTACAAACCTTACTCAACGGTAAAAGTTTCTTACAAAAAATGGTGAGTTTTGTTGTTTCTGTTGATTATACCAGGGGCGTTCAATAAGTTCCAGGACTGTTCTTCTCAGTAAGCCCACAGTGACAGCAGAAAACCAAAATTATTATGAAGTTGTAATGCCAGTATTGTACATCAATTACTATGGTCTCATTTATGAAGTCACGTTGTGACGACATTATTATTAAGATATAAATGACGGGCGTTGACGCTTGTTTGGAGAATTAGGTTAGAAAATAATCATAAAATTTTCTAGACGCAACAGGTGTAAAAAGGTGTAAAAAGTGTTGAAATTTATTGTAGATTATTTTTATTTGTAGTAATTAGCAGTGACACTTTATCACGTTTGAAAGTATTTGAATAGTTCTCCCGTTTTTGCAGCGATCATTAGTCAGTTAGTGATGATGTCAGTGTTGGAGCACTGCTTATGGCAAAAACGGTCAGCTGCAGACAAAGCATTTTTTGGTTTACTTAAAGAGTTGTTTTTGCAGACTTTTTTGCTTGAAAGACGTACTGTAAATGAACAATATTACCAGGCATTATTTTGTGATTGATTACGACCAGCAATTCGCAGCAATTGTCCAGGTTTGCTGCAGAAAGGTGTCAGTCATTCTTTAAAATGGCAGTGCCCCACCGTGCAATTGGCCCATTAAACAGATAAGAAAGTTAAAAATGGGCTGGGAACTGCTGCAGCATTTGCCATACAGTCCAGATTTAGCTCCAAGTATTTTTATTTGTTTGGACCACAGAGCGAATCACTTAGAGACATTAAGTTTAAAAATGATGAAGATGTTCTACAGCATTTTGTCCGGAAATTTCTACAGATGCCAATAAAAAACTTAATGCTCAGGTTCCAGCCGACTTGTAGAACAATGGGAACATTGCAGTGAACTGCAGGGAGAATATGTTGAAAAGTAACATAACTGTCAGAAATGTGCAATTCACTGTCGTTGTATTAAGGACGTAGTCCTGGAACTTATTAAACGCCTGTCGTACATGTATACCAAATTACTAAGTTATAGAGATGAGTGCATAACTTAATAATTGTACTTAGTAATTTTTTTTCAATTCATGCTTATGTTACGCATAAATTCGACTTTGAAATGCGTAAGTTGCAAAATATTCATAAAATAGTGTGCACAGACTGCACGGAAAAAAAGATTGTATGTTATGATATATAATATATTTAGCATAAGGACGTCAAAATCATAGGCGGATCCAGGAGTTGAAGTTGGGGGGCCAAGGTCAAGCGCCGAAGGCGCGAGCCGAGTCGAGACGCCGAAGGCGCCAAGGGGGTG
>Ga0209367_1011194_pt1 | contig 11936 bp, 10 predicted proteins | sample WorMetLIZISLAND2_FD_187412 | JGI IMG/M metagenome (GOLD analysis project Ga0209367, IMG submission 187412) | Marine gutless worms symbiont microbial communities from Max Planck institute for Marine Microbiology, Germany - Olavius geniculatus... ... | reverse complement strand
AGTGGTGTGGGACAACCCTGCAGGAGTTAAGCCACGCTGCCCTAGATAGGCAGCGGTGGGCAGCGATAGTAAAAATGGCGTCAGACACCAACGGGCATTGAGCCCACGGTTGTCGATGATGATGATCCTCCATGTAGATCTGTTGTCCACTTTCCGGATTGCCTCTTCAAGATTCAGTCCTGTCCATGAAGTGACATTATCTATCCATACTGCTATTGGTCTTCCTCTCTTCCTATTCCCAGGCAATATCCCTTCAATGATACCCTTTTCAAAAGATTTGTCTTTGCCTCTCATGACATGACCAAAGTATCTGAACCTCCTGCTTTTAAAACTTGCCAGTAAACTTCTGTTGACACCTGCCCACTACAAGACCTACAAATTTGCCTTCTTTGCCATCCGAGATACTTGCAAAATCCGTCTCGGTGCTTTCATCCGAAACACTTCCAACCTATTTTCATGTGATCTATTCACTGAACAATTCTCGCACCGGTTAGTAGCCACTGGCCACACCAGTCGCAGAACTGCAAGCCCTAAATACAATGCTTCTCACCAACAGTGCTGTCCACAAGTAATGACACCAATGTGAATGGGAGATCAACATTAACAAAACAACGACTGTGATGTTCACTATGCTGTGCCAGCTTAAGTAAGTAAGTAAGTAAGTAAATAATTTATAAAGCGCCAAAGTCTCAGAAAGAATCAGGGTGCATAGCATGATGGACGCTAGGTGGCAGAAAAGGCTGACTGAAAGTAGTGGGTCTTTAAGTGACATCTGAATGTAGCCAAGGTTTGACATTGACGAATTTGAGGAGTTAAGGAGTTCCAAATTCTCGGAGCAGAAACGCGAAAGGAATGAGAACCAAAGGATAAGTTATGCCGGGGAATTGCAAGTAACTGAAGAAGAAGAGCGCATGGACACTGAGGACTTATGATATTGCAGAAGGTGGATGGCCAGTGTGTAGTGCCTTATAAGTTGAGGTGGCAAGTTTCAATCTTATTCGCCATTCAATAGGTAGCCAGTTGGAGCTGTTAAACAGTTTTATAGCCACCAGCAGCAGCTGCACTACTGTTATTGGTAAATTATGACCTCAAGCTCAGAAAATACAAAATCACGGTAACTACAAAACTCTTGTAACAAAAGCACACTTAACAGACTGTCGACTGAGTCCGATAAAATAGCAAGCATCTCTAGAACTATGGGAGAATTTCATTATAATAAACTTTACTGTAAAAAAGCAACTGCAGGTATCTGAATGTCAGCAAATGAAATGCACAAGAATCTTGCCTGTAACCACATTGCTACAAAATAACGGAAACAGTGTCTTCCACCAGATAAAATTCAGTTTAGGTTGTAGTTAGATTTTGACATAAAATGTTACAAAATACATCATCTAAACTGACCACAACTTGACATAGTCGGCTTGCAACATCGCAGGAGCTTCAGTCAATATTTTAGTGATGCCGACCGCACAGATTTTCCTATCGATGTTGCCCGACACTTTCTGAAGGTCTGCCACGAACAGTTTTTCCACCACCATTCCAAACATTCTACAGCACAAAATACATCAGTACCTAGAATATGCTGACAACTATAAAGCGTTGCAGATAATCATTGAGCTAGGAAATTCCAAATGTTGTTGTTTTATCAACTGCTAGCTAACAGCTGCCATATGCGTAGCTATCTGTGCAGCTGCAATGCTACATTAACCAAAAATACAAAATGCAATTGCTTATCAACTGTTACTGAAAATAGTTATCAATTATCAACAGCACGAAACTACATGGTGTTTCATTAAAAAAACAACCGCTTTTTCTTTCTTTCATAATTCACTCAAATGATGACCGATTTACATGAAATTTCTATCAGTTGTAGCTGAAAAAATACTAATTCAAAATATTTCAACAAAATATAGCAGTTGATTAAATATTCTTTGCTAGTTGTGATGTAACGCTGACATCATAATGTGTCACGGGTACAAGCTTTCAAGTCTCAACTGGTGCAGTCAGTTGCTAACCTGCTCCAATGGCGAAAAACCTGGCTCGCTGATGACAAATTCTTGAAGTTCTACAGTTGCAGCCAAAAAAGCAATCGCATTTACGTGTCTGTGGGGATAGTTGGATTTTCAGATGTTCAAGCAAGACAGTGCACTAGCACACCAAGCTTGCGAGAAGTTGAGTTTTGGGATCGCAAAATGCCTGATTTCATGTCCCCATGTTGCTTAGTGCTGACATGATGAACATTCTTCAGCAAACCAGATTAAGTTTGCCATCGAAGCAGGGTAGCAACTGACAGCACCAGTTGAGACTAGCAAGCTTGTACCCATGACACATTATGATGTCAGCATTACGTCACGACTAGCAAGGTATATTTAGTCAACTGCCATATTTTGAATATTAGTATTTCTTCAGCTACAACTGGTAAAAATTTAATGAAAATTGATCAACATTTGAGTGAATTACAAAAGAAAGCAAAAGGGGTTGTTTTTTATGAAACACCATGTAGTTACCACATGCAAATTGCCGTGCCATTACGTGGAGATGAAGTGTAGATGGAATATTCTGGTGAAACATTTTATTCCCAGCACAAAGCTTCAGAAACCAACAGAGTGTTTTGGATTTATGCCACCAGTAACTGGCAGTAAACTTAATGATATAGTGTCTAACAAATTCCATACGTAACTGGTGATAGGAGGATTGTGGGAAATGGCGAAAATGACACAGCATTACTTAACTACTGTATTGTACTGAACATTCTCATTTGATGACAGCAGCTGATCAACTGAACAGACTGTAACTACACTGATGTAATTGCACGGTGTTTCATCAAAAGGACCCTTTTTTGTTTTTTTTCATAATTCACTCAAATGATGATCAATATACACAAAATTTGTACCAGTTGTAGCTGAAGAAATATTAATTCAAAACGTTTCAAAAAAATATGGCAGTTGATTAAATTTCTTTGCTAGTGGTGACATAACGCTGATGTCACAGTGTTTCATGAGTACAAGCTTGATTGTCTCAACTGGTGCTGTCAGTTGCTACCCTGCTTAATGGCTTTAGTGATTCGCTAAAGAACAATGCGTATCGTATCAGCAACATCAGGACATGAAATCCGTCGTCTCGAGATCCAAAAACTCAACCTTCTTGCAAGCTCGGTGTGCTAGTGCACTGTCTTGCTCGAACATGAGAAAGTCCAACGAACCAGATTAAGTTCACCATCGAAGCAGGGTAGCAACTGACAGCACCATGACTAGCAAGATGTACCCATGACATTATTTTGAATTAGCATTTCTTGAGCTACAACTGGTAAAAATTTCATGTAAACTGATCATCATTTGAGTAAATTATGAAAGAAAGAAAAAGGGCTCCTTTGTTATAAAACACCGTGTATATATCATCAGTTTAATTACAATTCATTACTTGTACAGAACCAGTCAGCATGCATGTGGACCTACAATACAATAGCCCGCCAGAGAAAAAAAAGAAAAACACTGACCTGGCTTGTACTCTGTCGATGACGTCTATCAGAGAAGTTGCTCCATACTTCGAGGCATATATACACAGAAAGACCAGTAAGCCTGCGCACCAGACAGCATGTAAGACACTGGCAGTATGAAATCTGCACAAATCTACCAAGCAAATCAACTGCTGAGTGGCAACAACGACTTGCCATTTCAAAAACACACATTTGAGGTACACAATTTGGATGCTGCCAAAGAGATGATAAACACGATGACTAAGAAAATAAGAATACAAACAAAAACAAAATGAAAAAAAAAGCAATTTTTTTGGCTCAGTTACATCACACCATATCTGTAAAGAAGCTCGATTTTTATACTGCTTTTGGAACTGATATCAGAGCAGCAAAGCAAAGTAAAAGTGAGCAGCTAGATAAGCTCTCTAACTGACTGACTGAGTAGGGTTTAATGTCCTGGTCGACACAGTATAGGTCATTTCGGGGATGGCCTTTCAGGCAAAATTGCACAGACACATAATAACGAAACAAAAAGTTTAACCTTTACAGAAAGTTTAACCTTTATGAAACACAAAAAAAATAAAAAAACGACCTAAACCTAAAACTGTAAGAACTGCCGATTACAACTGTGCATATTTAACATTAATGGCAGTCCTAATAATCTTCCCTGTTATCCTACAGACAGTCATCAATCCCAGAATGCTGTCTGTTTGAGGGCAAAGGAGATAAGCTCTCTAACACTTAGTTATTTAGCTGGCATACATGCACAGAATGAAAATTATAAAACTCTACAGTTCAAAAACTGAAGACGTAACAATATTTACTGTATAAGAAATGAAAACTGAAAAATGGACGAAAGAATAAGTAATACATATTAACTGAAAATTCTATAAAGTACATCTGAAAACTGACATCGATCTTACATTTGACACATTTAGTTGTCTTTGAACTCTGCAGCCGCTGAAACATCAGGATGAACATCTGCTGAACGTATGGTGCCATCAATTCACTGAATACAAACTCATTGATATCAATAACAAATATGCAATATGGCACTGACAAATAATGTGCGTAAATAGTATAAATCAAATAAGTTACAATAAAATCAAAGCCGGTGAAGATTGGTAAAACTGATCAAAAAACACTGCTGTTCATTCAGCATAGAGTAGTATAAAAATTGAACACAAACATCGTCGAACAACTATCATGTAAAACCAATTACAAATGACATCTCTAACGCTGGCTATCTCATAGCAATATCTGTAAATTCTGTGTGTAAATCGACTGCTATAACAACCAAATATGTACCAAACACCACATCCTGCCACCTGCCATCTACAACTGTCATCAACTCACGAAAATCATTTAACTTCCAGCTCAAACATAAACATACAAGGGTCGTTCAATAAATAAGTTTACAAAAGTGCGTTATTTTGTTACTTCTTAAAATAGGAAAAATTCGAAAAATAATCTTTGTATGAAATTCAATTCTGAACATATGCGGAAATTTCTTTTGATGATTATATCATTACTGTGACGTGCATTATTTTCTCCACCAGTAATCTATCATCTCACAAGTGACAAACAGCATAAAAGCGAAAAAAAAAATTTAACAAGTTGAAGTCATATCTTCATATGTTAAACATCACTGTTTTATTATTCAACATATCGTCCGAGTTTGTTTAAATATTTGACCCATCCATCAACAAACTTCTGAATGCCTGATGCAAAAAAAGATGCTGGTTGCTGTCGGAGCTGCTGAAGAACAACTGATTGCAGCTGGGTATGATATAAATTTTTGTTCACCTATCATTTTTTACACTGAACATGTACTGTTGACATCGTAAAACACTTGTCACCATATACTGCATGCATCGCAGACTGAATCTGATTTGCATTAAATCTTTTCGCCCCCCAAAATACAATAAGGGCATGCTGCTCGTATTACAGTGGCAACGTTGCCATATTTAATGTTTATAAATGACAGCACAGCGACATCATCATAATAAGACTCACAGCCGGTAGTCAAAATTGAATTCCATACAAAACGTATATTTCAAACTTTACCTATTTTAAGAATTATTGAAATGGCGCTATTTTGCAAACAGAAACATATTTATCGAACAACCCTTGTATAAACATTTAATCAGAAATTTGCCCATGACAAGCACGTACCTTGGGGCATGCATAACGAGGCAGTTAATAAGACTAAAGCCATGATGATCATTCACTTTCGATGCTAACAACTTCTGAAAAATGCCGAGAATTCCAGGCTAGAAAAACAAACAATGTTCAAGATCCAGTTACATGCTATAAGTGTGACTATCACTTCTGGCAGCCTCTATCATCTAGTTTTTGGCAGATTACACCAAAAAACATTCTTTGGAGCTTCTGCTATGCAATCTGTGTCAAAGAAACAAACGTCTTTAAATAGTGCATGAAATGCAAATACTGTAATCTGACAAAAATGTTGTATGGGCACACTACGATTTCAATTTATATAAAAATGGCAAATTATCTTACATACTCTCAGTTACCAACACATGTTGCAGAAGAAGCATTACATAGCAACATCGTAAAATCACAAACAACAATTAAGCAGAAGCAACATAAAAAACAAAGCAAAAGTAGCAATAAAAGTAAGAGAATGCAGAAATATACAAAAAGAAGTGACATGAACTTAAACATCAAAAATTTTTGTTCAGAAAATAAATGATGACTTGCCAATTTGTCAGGCTCAATCTGCCGAACACCACGACTGATGTAGGCCTGAAGCAGTCGAACCAGTGGTGGGATGTTGCCATCTCGCGACCACAAGACCGGCAGCAGCAGGTGTGGGAACAGCGCTAGATACGGAAGCGAGACAGCACCCTCGGCATGCATCTCAAGCATTAGTGCCAGCACTTGGAACACGTATGGGATAAACTCTGCAGCAACAGACAACTGTAGCATTTATTAACCTGTTCACAAAGCAACATAATTATCAGCTGTGAATAATGTCCAAATATGATTGAATATCATCAGCTGTCGCTTAATCAGCCTATTTTACTCCTCGTGCACTACATTCCTAACGTAGTGAAAAGGAGTATATGAAATCAGTGTAATATTGAGGACTGACCAACGATCGACCTCTGTTCCTGGAAGAGCCTTCCTAGAAGAACTTCAAATGGTCATATCCCCGTAACGGTGCCAGATAGATGCATGATCACTATGGACCACCAATAGGAAGTCGACCACCGGGAGTCAAATGGTCATGTGACTGATAACGTCACGTGACCCAAAAAGGTCAAGGTCGTGACCCCATTACCTTGAGGTGCTATATTTTGATAACAGTGCCAGATAGATGGGGAGACAATTTCCAATAATGACCTCGACGCCAGTCGCTATTAGCATAATATTAGACCGATGTAAATAATGCGCAGGAGGAGTACATTATAGATTGGTCACAATCTAATTTTATTTCTTGCTAGATCCTTAACATTGGGGGCATATCACTCAAGTCTTCTTCGAAACAATCAGGAGATAGCTCAAGCATAGTTATTGACACAATGCTGCTATACTATTTACGAAGCATCACTTGCACAACGAAAGGTAAATGAGAAATAATTTTAAGAAAATATTCTGCTGTTAGGCACACCATACAACATTCTAATGGCCGCTTACCAGGATATCTGAGGCTAGCCTGTGCATGCACTGGACTTGTCTAATGAAAATTCTTCAGATGTTTCACAAGCCAGACAGAAAAAGGATCAAAAGTACTAACAACACATACCCTGGACATCTTGCTGGAGGATGGTCTGAAACGGCGGAAACAAGCCATCTTCAAACGTTGAAATTGCAGCAGGATTCAGCTTACACGATGTACTGATGACAATGCAGATTGACTCAAACAGGAAATGGTTAAAGTGCGGCTTGCTGGGATTCTTAAACAACAAAAACCGACAAAATAAATAAAATCCATTTTTTATTTTTCAATGCAAACAAAACTCAAATAGTTGAAAGAAATCCATATATATCATAGCAAAGAAAAATTCAAGTTTGTGATTCTGTAAAATAACAATAGCAACCGATAATCTCATTGCTAAAACTAAATCCCACATTGCACGTGTTTCATATAACCCCTACCAATAACTGTTCATTACTGCTGTAACAATGTCAGTGAGTACTAATAGTGATGACACACTGGCCAGTTTCAGGCGCCTGTTTCTGGTACAGTTTCAGGCACCTGTTTCTGGTACCAGAAACTGGTCAGTCTGTGACACTTTTCTGGTGCCAGACATCGGCGCTGGTTACAGCATGTTCAATATCGTGCTGGAAACCAGCTGGAAAGCTGAACTAATGGCCAGTCTGAGCAGACGATAGCATTGCTCCATGTTTGCAGGCCTAAACAAAGACGAAAGATGAAGTGGAGTGATGAAAGCATTTTTCAACTCACAGAACAGTACGAAGAAAACAACGGCTATAATGTTATCATCCGCAAAATTCTTAAAATCGAAATCATTCTTTGTTTTTTTCCATCGATATCATTTGCTGGCAAAGTGTGTCAGTTTCTGGCACCAGACGACTGGCGTCTGTTTCCGGCGCCGGAAACAGGTGCCAGAAACTATCCAATGTGTCAGCAACTTAAGTAATCAGATAAAAATCAACAACAAAAAGATTACACCATTTCTGAGTCCTTGCAGGTGTGCCGTAATTTAGTGCTATGAAAGAAATTTTCTCACAATTGTCCAAAGATGGAAGTGGAGTGTGAACAAGAATGCAATACAAAATGTCTCAATAGTAAGTTCCACATCATTGGCCAGCAACAGAGAACGTCTGATGTACACGGTGGGCCAAAAAATGGAACCATTTTATGCACACCTTATAGTTTCAACAAATATTAACCGATTTTCAAAATTTTTTCACCATCAGAATCAGGAGACAATTTGTAATAAAACTATCAGTATAGATCCCATCACACCTCAAATGTGTCGCTACACTACCTTGTGAAATGTCACTGTCTTAAGAATAACAATTAAGAACAAGACAACTTCTGCAACAACACATTTTAAAAAAATTAACAACAGAAACAATGGATTTTTGTCTCAGTTATTGTCTAAAAAGTCATATCTCACAGTTTTTACGTCAATGTTCAATGTGTCCGCCTTGCTGCTGGACTATGCATACAAGAATGCGATGCCACTGACCAATGGCACGAACCAAATGCTGTGGCAGTCTGCCCCACTCAGTGACAATCGCTTGCTTCAGCTGGTTGACTGTCATGAATTGTCAAAATTGACAGGCCATCTGTTGAAGAACATCCCAAACCGTGTAACTGACTGGATTTAAGTCCGGGCTGTTTGGGGGCCACATGGAAGGCTCGATCAACGTTGACCACGCAACTTGTCAGCGGCATCGCCACTTGAGTGCGTCGTCTGATATTTCACAAGGTAGTGTAGCGACGCACTTGAGAAGTGGTGGGATCCATAGTGATAGTTTTATTACAAATTGTCTCCTGATTCTGACAGTGAAAAAATTTTGAATATCGGTTAATATTTGATGAAATTATAAAATGTACAAAAAATGGTGCCATTTTTTTTGGCCCACCCTGTATAAGAACTCGGACAGTAAACGATGACACAAGACTCACCTTGCTGACAAGCATCAGCTTATTAGTGAGCTGAGTGATGATAGATGCTACATGAGGAACAAAGACTTCCTGCAGAACTGATAAACTTCTCATCACAGCTACAAACAGCCACAGCAACCATCTGCTTATTGCGCATACAAAACACCATCAATAACAAAACATACAAGAAAAGCCCAGCTAACACAAAGGGGAATGCGCAACAAGGGTGCATTTTTGAAAGCCCAGTCACCAGAAGGCGCCAGATGACCAGCGGCTAATTGTCTATAGTGTTTAACTTGTACTCACCAGGAAGCGCGACCTGTCTCACTCTGCCAACGCCGTATTGGCTGAAAATCACAAATTTTTCCTACCCCCCCTCTCATTTAGCACCCTCGTTCGTGGTGACTCCTTTCGAATTTATGGAAAAGCTTTACGGTTCATGAAACTAGAGTCTTCCAGGCATCCAATGGTGAAGATTAGGTGATCCTAGCTTGCACCGTTTTTGACTGATCCACCCCTGTGATGGATGAACGAACGAACAGACAGAATTGCGATGGCTAAGATGCGCTACAGCTGCTGTTGCACGTAAATAAAAAGAAACCTATCGCAAAGCTAGGGAGTGTCACCTGCCATATGAAATCACAGAGTGCTAGCTGCCAACTGACACAGGTGAATGCATTCTGACTTAACTCCAGCAAGTCGGGTTGATTAGGCTCAGTTAACCTCGACGCTGTTTATCCACACAGGTGGTTTACCTGTTGGCCAACCATTAACCACTTAACTGGGAGTTGGACTCATGAACTTATATTCGTTAAGTCTGCCAACCTGCCCTTACCACACAAAGCCATGCACTTCGAACATTACCTTTACAATCCGATATATCCTTTGCACGAACAAAATTATACAGGAAAGAATAATGTAAAATAAATTAAAAAAAAAACAACTGAAAATAACCAATATCTAAACAAGCTGGTAGGTATAAAAAAAACTGTTGCTTAGGAGCATAAAAAAAATGAATAAACAAACAAACAAAATCATGTTTCTATTTATACAACGCTGGCAGACAAGATCAGACCGACCAGGGCATTAAAGACTGCGTAATGAAAAACAGAAAACGTCACACAATCGTTAGGACAAACAGAGAGATGAACAAAGTCTGAAAAAGAAACCTACGAGCTTGTAAACAAAGAGCTGGCTGTTGTGAATCACCGTCTGCACGAGCACGTAAAGAGGGGGTTTGTCGTAAGGGGTTTTGTCCTCGAGTGTTTTGTCATACGGGGGTTTGTTGCGGAGGGTTTTGTTGGCCGTTTACATGGCATGGTCGGTCAGTCTGTAAAGCTTACGTAGCATGCCGGCAGCAATGCAGCCTAAGCCAGTTAATGCATTGCCATGTCTGGACAAACAAAGCCATGAACACACTGAACGCAGCTAGAGCTCTGCATAACTTTAATGGGCTGCATCATCGAATAACTACGTGTAACCATGCAAACGGAAAGCATAAAAAATGCACTCAAAAAAACTTAACTCCTAGATCAACCTACTGCATCCCCAAACGTCAATTTGTAACACTAAATGCAAGGATTATAGACTACGACAAAGCCCTATTTCTGGCTGCAGCAGTTTGATTTTAATGACGCATGACAGAAAAACGCATTCAAAGAACCTAAGTTTCAAATCATACTGCTGCATTCCAGAATGCCAAGCTGAAGTACAGAATGCAAAGATCACAAAAATCTAAAAAGCCGACCAACCCTTCATCACATATTCATTCTCCTGTGAACCTTCTTTAGTCATCGCTGTAAAGAGATTTGTCAGCAAAGTCTCAGTGTGGGCTGCTAGTTCAGTCTTGGTGACACTGCAATGACAACAGAACACAGCGTGCTGCACTGAACGTAATCACTTCAATACGTAATCTTACGATGTTCTTGCCAACAGGAAACAAGAAATTTGAGCTAATGCTCACAAGACATGCAAACGCCTATAGCAGTTCCTGTTCGCAAACTGTCAGTCTATCTCCAGCCATTTCGCCGCAGTTCATTCTTGAAGTGTGTGCTGCAGCCGAAGATCACAGAAATCCCCTTGTGCCGGAAGCTTATGGTCTTTCAAAGTCACTGATGTTGATAGAACTGAAAAGCTCGTCACTAGTGCTTGTTGTGATAGGCAGCATGCCCATGCCTATCTGCAACCGTTTACACGAAAGACTGGCCAACAACGGTAAAATAACGACTTTTATGGGCGGTAGCGCTCTTTGATGCCCTTGTGCACAGATTTCCTTGAACGAAGAAAATCGAGACTTGGACCATTAAAATCTACGGTCAGTGCTGAAATTTCATATGCAGCTTTTCCATGTCTATCTCAATTGGTTTCGAGGCAATTCGCTCTTGAAATGTGTCTCGCAGCCAAAATCACCCAAAAAAATCCATAAAAACCCATATTTTGGCATTCAAGGTCATCCAAGGTCACTGAATTCAGTGGCAATCAAGAGCCAGGGTACGACTTCCTGTTAGTGATTATTAGTAACCTAGGCCCTATCTTGCACTGTTATTGAGATACAGTGACTTATTGGTTAAAGGCCAAAGTCCACTATGCTATCCTGTTCGCTAGCACGCTGGAGACCTGCTCGCTAGCAAGTCTCAGACTTGCGTGCGTGACAGTGTCGTGATAGTGTCGCTTTGTCCAAAGTCCACCATGCTAGCAAGTCAGAAGACTTCTTCGCGCCCATGAACTTCACTGACCTGACCTGAGCAGTGTGACCTGACCTGTATTATTTGTGTACGTAAACATGGCCGACTTTGATCAAGACGCTGTTATTGCTTGCTGTAGTTTAGTTTTAGCAGCTGCTGGTCTTGGTGC
>Ga0209367_1011193_pt1 | contig 11936 bp, 14 predicted proteins | sample WorMetLIZISLAND2_FD_187412 | JGI IMG/M metagenome (GOLD analysis project Ga0209367, IMG submission 187412) | Marine gutless worms symbiont microbial communities from Max Planck institute for Marine Microbiology, Germany - Olavius geniculatus... ... | reverse complement strand
GTAGGGGACTCCCACTCTGCGGCGGGGGCTGTGTTGGACCTCAGTGACCCACGAGTTTCACTCGCGCTGCTCGCACGTCATCAGCTCTGTCACGGACAGCTGCCGTATCGCGTCGAAGACTTTGATGACGGGTTAGCACGTTAGTACTGTCCGCGGTAGCGACGGCAGTATTGTTTTTAGCATCTTCGCTTTTGTCTTCTGTTGCCACGATAACTCGTGAACTGTTGCACTTATAACTTGGTGAGATTTTGCATGAACGTGTAGCTCAACAACCTCTGGAACTCTGTTGCGTATCAATGTCGTAACGTTAATTAAGATCTTGATCTTTGTTGGTGTTTATGTTTCGTGCGCATTTCGCTGCGACTACCGCGGTCAGTAGTTTGTCATTTGCGAGGCTTGACAGTCTTGCTATCATTATTACTACTGTAGTTTGATTCGGTAGGAATCGAAAAGATATTTTGAAAGTTACTGAATTGTATCACGGAACTGCCAGAGCGACAGGCTGGAAAGATACATAGTTTCACATAGGTTTCCTGTGCCAATCTGCGGCCAAGCTTATTGAGGAATGAAATGCGGGAAGAGTCTGTCGGTCTTATGTATTATCGTTATTGTTATCGAGAACATTAAATTGAACGTGCTGTAGTGTAAACTACGAGGGCGTAAGATTGAGCGTCGAGGTCGAAGTTGGCCTACATTACAGCAGTGATGTGCACGAGACCTTTGAGCCGAGACTGAGACAAAACGTTAGTACGCCTCGAGACCGTCTTGAGACCGAGGCCACATTCCTGCACTACAGTGTGTATTATGATAAAACACAAGATGTCATGTGGCTAACAAGAAATTTGAGCTAATGCTCACGAGACGCGCGAAAGCCCATAGCAGTTCATGTTCGCAAATTGCCTTAGTTTATCTCCAGCCATTTCGTCGCATTTCGCTCTTGAAGTGCGCGGCGCAGCCGAAAGTTGCAAAAAAAACAATGAAACCCTTTATTTTTGGAGTTCATGGTTTTTCAGAATCATCGATGTTGATACAACTAAAAAGTTCGTCACTAAAGCTTGTTGTGATAGGCAGCATGTCCATGCCTATCTGCAACCGTTTTCGCGGTAGACTTGCCAACAACGGTAAAATTACGACTTTTATGGGTACCGCTCTTTGGTGCCCTCGTGCGCAGGTTTCCTTGAACCTAGAAGGTCGAGACTTAGACCGTCGAAATCTACGTTTAATGCTGAAAATTTTATATGCAGCTTTTTATTGTTTATCTGTAGTAAATTCGGCGCAGTTCGCTCTTAAAATGTGTCTCGCAGCCCAAAATCGTCAAAAAATCCATAAAACCCCAATTTTGACGTTCAAGGTCACCCAAGGTCATTGAATTCGGTAGCAATCAAGAGCCAGTGTACGACTTCTTGTTAGTGATTAATAGTAACTATAGGCTCTATCTCGCACCGTTATTGAGATACAGCGACTTATTGGCTAAAAATCGCAAATTTTTCTTACTCCCTCTCATTTAGCGCCGTCGTTTGGGGTGACCCCCTTCGAATTTATAGAAAAGCTTTACGGTTCCTGAAACTAGAGTTCTCCAGGCAGCTGACGGTGAAGATTTAGTGATCCTAGCTTGCACCATTTTTGACTGTTCTACCCGTGTGACGGACGGACAGACAAAATTGCTTGGCTAAGACGCGCTAAAACAGTAGTTGCTTTCGCGCGTAAAAACAGTTAAAATCTGTAACCGAATTTTGCTAGTACAAGTCTGTTTTATATAGATTATTCGGCCAATGTCGCGGATGGTGGGTGCATTGCAGATTCGTGGATCTGGCTGTGGTGAAGGAGTTTTCGGTGGGTTCAGGGGCAGCGGTCGACGTCGTCTCGCTATACCGGCGTCAGACGTCCAGTGGTGGGGGGAGCGGAGCTTCCAGCGGGAGCGGCAGTGGCGCCGCGGCGGCGGCCGTGGCGGCGGCGGCTGTAGCCGCAAGCACCGGGTCCAGCGCGGCCCGGCCCAGCAACTGCCTGACGGTCATGTTCGGCGTCGGGCTGGCAGACAATCGAGTCGTAGAATTCGTGGCTCCGTCGCAGGTCGCTCGTCTGTGGCGGCGTGGACTGACGCGGCTTGTGGGTGCCTATCAGCGACGCGGTGGTCAACGCACGGAGCAGGACCGACGCGTTCAGTGGCTCAAGGAACAATATCTGCAGTTGTACTTCTACGCCGGACGCTGCCACGGACCCACCCCGGCAGACGCCATCAGAGTATGTCATTGGTTTAAATGGTTTGGTAGTCACGCATGCCCGTCGAGAGGGGGAAAGAGGGGAAGTTTTCCCCGGGCCCCGCGACGTTTGTGGGCCCCGCTGTCGCTCATAGATATAAAGTACACAGAAGTTCAAAAACTTTCTTTTCAGATGGACCCCGCAAGAATGTTTTTCCGGGCCCCGCTGTGGTTCTCGACGTCCCTGTGACACGCGTTTTAACGGTGGGGTGTCGGACTTACGATCGTCAGGTCGTGGGTTCAACAGCTGGTCGGGTCGCTAATAGTCGTGATTTGGATTTGCGCACCACTAGTCGCTATCAGTGGTTGCTATTTAGATGAGCGACTGTCGGCTGTCAGGTAGAGTATCTTGGTGTATAACCAGCACCAACGTCAACTCAGTCTTTCATCCCTCTGTGGGAGGCAAATCGAGTATCGGCCTGTCTGGCTGGGGTGAAGGCGGGGCGCGTTCACCTGTGACGGGTGACAGTTAACATTGTGTGATGAAGGATGGCAGGTGACGTTTCGTAGCTCTGTGATGGGTTTTTTATTAAGAGATGTACACCACTTTTACCTTTCTACTTTTTGTATACGTTTTCCCAAACATCTGATATAGCAACATCAACAGAAGACAACACATAAATAGAACTCACAAAAAACAAAAGCATAGGCCTACAGAATTAAACGCCATTGACATAATAGTGGCAAAGTTAACGTCAAACGTCTTTACTCGATTCGAACCAGAACATTGATTGTACTGCTTCCGTTTCGTCTTAGAGCTAACACAATTATGTTATTAAGTTAATTACCGCCGCGTACGGTTTCATGTGTGTACACACGGGTTTGGAGAGTAGTGTAATACAGATCCGTTGCACGTCTATGCCTATTTATAACACAGTTCTGACTCTTATGACGGATTGCATTAGGGACTTCGAGAGCCACAGCGGGGCCCGGGAAAACCTTCTCGCGGAGCCCTTCTGGAGAGAAAATTTATGAGCGGGGCCCCCAAAACGTCACGAGGCCCAATGTAACTTACCCCGTTATCTTTTCCCTTTCGACGGGCCTGAATTGCATACCGATTTTCCAGTTAGTGTGTTCATTTTCGTTTATAACTCAACAAACTGAAACCTTCCTAAACTCTAGTCTTAATTATAACCCCAGTCTTTTGTCTTTTGAGCTGAACAGCGGCACACCGGTTGCTACCGTTCTGTGGAATGTTCACATTCGGTTTTTCTGCGCCTTTTAGTTGTCTAGTTACGAGCCCCCTACGGGACAGACAAACGGTCAGACGGTGTGCTTGTGTTTGCATGTGTTTCGTCAGGTGTTTGGCGGTCGGAAGTGGAACGTAGACAGTCTCTCGGAGACGTCATCAAACTCCACCGTGACGTCAGCGGGCAGATACAAGATGAAAAGCGCTGCCGTCGCCGCTGTTATTGCCGTCGGACACTCGCCAAAGACAAAAGAACCGGTACTAAATCGTCATTATTACGCACAGCTAGGCTACTTAAACGTGAAGGCGCCCCGGTGGATTCGTAGCTGTATAGGCATTCAGCTTGCAGGTGTCTAATAAACCCGCCGGTATAGGTTATCATTAATTCGTTACTACTTTTCGCGGAGCTTAGGTTGGTTGCCTTTTCAGTCGCTGAGCATTGTTCCCTTTGGCCGGTAGCAAGTATTATGCTGCTTGCTACTAAGAGAAGCACAACTTGCCCACTGTTGTTACACATGGCTGTGAAAAGGCCGGGAGTCGAACCCACGATCTGTCGATTGCGAGTCCGCGATGCTCTAACCATTATGCCACCTGGCCACTCTACGGCTATTACGTAGCGTAAAAAAATAACAATCCATATTTCATCTTCCAACAACGTATAAACAAGTCTGTGTTTATTTGCAACCGGTTTTACGCCAGGCATTCCAATAGCGGTAAAATAACGACTTTTTAGCGCGTACCGCTCTTTGGCGCTCTGTTCGATGGGAGTTCCCTCACCCAGCGGCACGAAATTTTGTCATAAAATACTCGTAATAGAGTCATTGTGGCAGCCCACGGTGAAGATTTCGTATTTCTAGCTTGCACCGTTTTGATAGGGCTCCATGGTGTGACAAACTGACCGACGGACGGACGGACACCTCGACGATAGCTAAGACACACGAAACATTACGTGGTGTCGCGCGTAAAAATGTCGCGCTGCGTCCGGCATTCTGTGTAGTGTGGCCTTGGGCCTTTGTTCGGCCAAACAGGGGCGTCGAGAGCTGCAGAGGGCCCTGGGAAAACATTTTCGCGGGACCCGTTTGGGAAGAAAATTTTTAGAATGTTGCTTTCTAAAATGGTGCATTCTGGTACAATTTATATTTTTCAGCGACGGCGGGCCCCCAAACGTCGCAGGGCCCGGGGGAAACTTTCCCTTCACCCTTCCCCCTATCGACGGGCCAGGAATTAGTGCGTTTTTAACGGAACAGTTTTACGTGTTTTCTGCATGCAGTTATAGCCTTAGAGGCGTATATCTCTTTTGCAACTACACTAACCACACACATAGGTCCCTAGTTTGTTTTTATCGCATTTTCGACCCCTGCATTTCTTGTGCTTCATTTTCCAGTCTCGCATTTTCCACCCTTGCATTTTTAGCCGCGTTAGTGCCGAAATTCCAGTCTCGCAAGTTCCAGTCTCGCATTTTCAGCGTCCCCGTTTTAACAGGTGGAGTCTGGAGACAGAAGTTCGTTGCCGTTGGATGGCGAGCGTTCGAAGCAGCAGAACACCACAATGACCAGTAACAGCAGCTGTAACAACCTGGCCGGACTGCGCAATAAGATCAAGATCCGTATGAGTAGCGGCAGTTCAACGGTGGACATGGCTTCTGCCTGTCTCGAGACGACCGTGGCGCCCTCTGCCCTTGCCTCGTCCACGGTCTGTTCTGATAATGTTGTGCAGAGTTATCTTGTGAACTTGTGAATAATTGTTTGAAGTTTTTTAGGTCTTCTTTTTAGGTCTTCTTTGCAGTTCCATCTCTGCATGCACATTAAGTCGCCTCCTTAAAACTCACGGCTTCCAGAAGGCCTACAGCTTCCCCTAGAGGCTCAGCCAAGTGCCTCAGATTTGACTACTGACTGACATTGTGCACTTTAAATATTGCACTTACTCACTTACTTAGTTACTTAAAAACCTTTAAAATCTGAAAAACGCACAGTGTGCTATGCTGCTAATACAACAGGTGGCGGACGGTTCTTCGGTAGTTCGTGGCTCAGCAGCGGTCGCACGTAACCTAACGTTCAACTTCAGCCGGCGAGGCCACCATGTCACCGGTGCCGGGGCTGGATCTGGGACTCCGCCGAGGCGCAGTCATCGCTGTTTTACCGCCCACGAGCCGCAACTGTCGGTCGTCCAGTCGACCTACCTCACTATCGTCGACTTCATCGACCTGTTCCGCTCCTTCATGCTACACGCCCGCAAGGATCTCAGGGATCTCTTCGATCAGCAGTTGGCGACTGCAGGCGGCCCAGGCGGTGGTGGAGCGGCCGTTGAGATGTTGACTCCGAGCTCTGCGGGGGTCGGTCTCGGCTCATTGGGGTCAGGCGCCACGAACACCGCTTTTTTCCCGTCCTTCCCAGTCAACAGTAAGTTACTCGTCACGCATTGCTTCGTTGTAGTATCTATCCGTTAATATCAGATGTATAACTTTAATGAATCAGTTTCATTTTCACTGCAGATCATTGACAAGCAACCTTGAGCAAGTTGCTAACATAATGTACTGTGCGCTTAAGTCAATTTAGTCTTTTACCCTCAGCGGGATAGGAAATGCGTAGTAGCTTACGTACTAAGGAATGAAGGCCTAATGTGGCCATCAAGATTGTAAAGCTTTTCTGGCCGCAAGTCTCATGTAAGCAACGCTATAGCAGGTATCGGACTTTGTCTTTACTTTAGTTTTACCAGTATACCTTCAATAATGCATTCTAGTTTATGCAACCCAGTTTTCTAACGTAATTATCGTTAGTGGTCGCTGCCTCTGTTGCTTTCAGATGTAAACGTAGACTGGCATGCCTGTGTAACGATGTTAATGAACTGGAATGAAATTAATTGGACTGCACTGACACATTTCCGTTCGGCTCTATCGTTTAGTGCACAGTCCTTCGACGCAGCTGAACTGACATTTTGGTTCATTTCTGTCGCTTTTCACACGCCGTTATCGGTTGCGAGCGACGCTAGCTGACTCTGCAGTGCTTGAGATGCGGGTGCGATGTTGACGCAGGTGGTTATGAGCGAAGCTTCATAACGCGGAACGTGACAGAGCGCGGAAATGCGGTAAACAGCAGCAGTAACAGCAGCGGTGCGTCGGAGCGCCAGAGGGTCATTGACGCACTTGCCGCCGCCAGCGTCGTCAGTAACTCGGCCAGTCCTCGCGTCTCAGGCAAACTCAAGTGTCTCGACGTCGCCGCTTTCCACAAGTTCCTAGACGACGACCAGGAACTCACCTGTACACGCGACTCCGTCAACAGACTGATACAGGTAGACTTTAACACAATTCAAATTCGGAAAATGTTAATAACCTTTCTGTTCAGTCTTGTAATTTTTAAGGACAGGTAGGTAACAGTGGAATTTGACGATTTTCAGCAAAGTGTTTAGCAGATAAAAAAAATCAGACCATTGCGTAAGGCGACCGATCATCTCACGGCAGTTGTATATCTGTTTGTTTAGAAGCATGAGCCGTACGTGGAAAACCGCCAGCTGGAACGTCTGTCATTCGCCGGCTTCTGCTGCTACATGATGGACCAGGAAAACTTCGTCGTCACACCGGACTACGGATGCCGCATAAAAGACGTGAGTCTTATACCCCGTTTACACGATCCAGCAAACTTCCAGCAAATGTATTCAAAATGCACGTGCTAATTGCTCGACGTTTGCTGGAAGTGCGCTGGATCAGATAAACACCCTATTACTCTCATGTATGCCGGTAGGCGAAATCGCTGACAACTCGGCAAACTGTGAACGCACGACCCGCGGACAGGACCAGGGACAGACAGATACGCGTACGCGTACAGAAACTGTCTGAATTTAAGGGTGTGCTTAAGCGTGCGCGTCGCCAGCCAATACTCGTAATTTCTCCTCCGGTGTCATGGCGATGCAGATGCACGCTCGGACAGCCTGGTGTACCTTCTCTAGTGATCTCTGTCCTGCGCTTCATGAGTGAGAGGCCCATCATCTGGAAATCGTCCGAAATGTTATCAGTCCAGCTCTTCCTCGGTCGTCCTCTGTGTCTGTTTCCGTGAACATGACCATACAAGGCTCGGTGTGGCCATCAGGAAAGTTGCATTCTGACTACATGTTCGAAGTATCTAAGACGGCGGCCTCGGATCCTGTCCACAGTGTCATGCTGGATGTTGAGCTGATTATTGATGTCTGTATTTCTGATGTGAGAGGTTCTTGAGTCTTGACACACCAAGGATTTTCCGGAGACAACTCATCTCGAATGCTCGTAGCTTGTTCTTTAGTTTCTCTGTCAGCGTCCAGGTTTCTGAGTTGTACGTAGATCAAAATTCCTATTACCATGGAATTGTATACAAGCACCTTTGTTTTCGTGCTAAGGTCCTTGCTTTTCCAAATAGTATCCAATCTGTTCATTCCATCATAGGCGAGTCCAATTCTTCTTTGAATATCCTGCTCTGCAGTACCATCAGAACTGATCACTCCTTCGAGATGAGTGAATTTGTCTGTCTGCTTCAGTTTCGTAATTGTCTGGTTATTTTCTGAGTTATTTTGGGGTTCAGCCCAATCCCACAAAAGGGATGTTCTGGGAATTGTTGGTGCAGAACATTCCACAGATCGAATGCAGGATGGTATTTTTATTCCTCAGCCGCCACAGAACAGTATAAGATTTTGATCTTGTGTCTTCTAATAAATGCAATTATATGACTTTTGCCGATAAATTGAAATTCTTCTGTGGTGCTCTAAAACTGTTAGTTATGCGCCAAGAATGCGATCACCGACTTTTGACTGTTTAAACAAAGGAACGTAAGCTTATAGTTCGTTTGAATTTAAACAGCATTAGGCTAGATACTGTAGCGGTGCAGCATTTTGGCCCATATGTTGCTAGTTTTAGACAAAGAAAAACCCATGTGATCATAATGTACCTATGCCATGTTGGTACATTGATGGGTGGCTACCTGTGGACAGGTAAACCATCTCGATATATAGCCAACCACTAAGAGTTTTTCAGTTTTCCATCCCTCCAGTATGTGTAAATTGAGTACTGGTCTGCCTGGCTGTACGTTTCGTGTGTTTAGCAGCACGGTGTGATCTCATATGTCAGGTGACGCTCTGTAGCATCGAGATGGGTTTTCTATGAGTAGCTATTAGTAACTTTTAATTTTTTGTCATGTGCAGAATTATTGTAATTGATTCAGTTTTTCTATTTATAAACAGGACATGAATCACCCGTTGTCACACTACTACATCGAATCTTCACACAATACGTATTTAACCGGGCACCAGCTTCGTGGCGAATCATCCAGCGAACTCTACAGCCAGGTACCATCTGTTAATTAATTCATTACATTGGAACGTTTGTTTGCTGATTTGTTAACGTTACAGCAACCGCTGCTGCCTTCCGCGGAACGATTTTTGTTCGCTGCTTGATGTTGTTGTGACGAATAATTTGTCGCTGATGTGAAGAAGTAGGTAGCACCCAAATAAATTTCATAATTTCATGACTTACTACAGGTTATTTTTTTACTGTTTTAGCTTATGAGTTTATTTGAAGGTATACTGTCTGTAATTAAACTAATTTTTCAAGCGTTAGAGCTTGGACAATCTGTTGTATTTCTGGACGAATTTTTCATCGCTATAGACAGAACATTGTACAACTTGTTGCGGTGGATTTGTCAAAGTATGTGGAGTGTGAGCTTGAACAATAGCATGCGTGATGCTGACAGGTGCTGTTGAGCGGATGTCGGTGTGTGGAACTCGACTGTTGGGACGGTGACGACGGTCTGCCGGTCATCTATCACGGATACACGCTCACCACCAAGATTCCGTTCCGCGTACGTCACATATATCTGCAGTGTTCATAGCTCGCATACGCGCTGTGCACGGTTTAGTCAGACTGGCCTGAGAATATTATCACCCTTAACTAAGCTCTGATTGTCTGTATTGATATTCTTTGTTGTTAAACTCGCTGGCGTCAATCTGTAGCCAACGTGAGGGGCGAATATCGGTGATCTGATTTAATGGGGTTTGAGAGGAGCCCCTTCTCTTGCCAACTCATTGGTCTAATAAGCATTCTAAATTCTTTTACAGTGTCTAGGGCAGAGGTCTCTCCTTGCCACAAATGAATGTAGTGCCTTCCTGGTTTTAAAACAACTTTTCTGGCGCTATGCTTGCCAAAATCCAAGCATCAGTACGTCGTTTCTCCACTTTGAATGGACAAATTCATTGGCGTTTTGTTTCTCAAAACTTTTTTGAAGGGGACTTGACCCCTGGACATGTTTCCGTGTTTTTAGTGGATTGACTTTCACAGTTAGGCTAATATAAAAGTTTAAAAAAACTGAATTTTGCTCTTTTTATGGTCCACTGCTGTTTTGCGTGGCAGTTGTTTGCAGCTTCCATTAATTTTGTCCTTTATAGCGGTCTGATTGCGATTTCAATCGAGGAATTAGAGGAATATTACGAATATTGAATTACTGAATTGCAGAGCGTTGTGGACGCGGTGAACCGCAGTGCGTTCGTGACGTCACCATATCCCGTGATTCTCTCCATCGAGAACCGATGTTCTATCGCCCAGCAACAGAAAATGGCGCAGATATTCATCGTTAGTAGTACGAATTATTTTGTAATTTTCACTCGCCGGGGTGACAGATTCATTGAAGTATAGACACTCGTTTTCTCACTGTCATAAAGACTCATATCCGCCAGTCCGTGAACTCAAGCACGTAATAAACGTTTTGAAGGAAATGAAGAACACGTTTCAAATGAATTTTTATTATGATAGAATCTTTAAATTTCATATTTTTACACCTCAGCTCTCAAATAAAATCATAAGCCAAGGCGCTTTGTAAAGGTCCATGTTGTTTATTTTCCTGCAGTGTAGAAACAGCGTGAGACAATGCTAAGCTTTTAAAATCACAAGTGCAGAGCGTCAAGATCAAGAGATCACAACAGAATAGATCTAGAGTAGTCTTGAAATAGCAGGGAATGCTGCATATAGGCCTAGTGGCGTTCAGCCGCATATTTCTATTGATTTCAAAATGATTAAAAATTATCGGTCTGATAGATAAGTGTGTTTTCTTTAGTTTTTGGCAAATTTTATGTCATTTCAGATATGTGTTGCTTTGTATAGGAAGTATTTGGGGACAAACTGGTGAAGCCTCTGGTTTTGGATTCGGATTTCGGCGACGATCTTTATCTGCCGTCGCCGAATCAACTCAAGTACAAGATCCTTATCAAAAACAAAAAGCTGCAACCAACCCAGTCTTCAAAACAACGGGTACATTTTAACTTATCTTGATCTGTCTTTTTTTCTTTTCTATTTGTTTTAAAGGTTTTCAGTGCTTTGGTGTTGTTATTGACAGGAAACACATCCAGACTGAAAAGTTCTGTTTCAAGTTTCCACTCGCCTAATAAAAATATAGACAGTGCAGTCGATCTCGGGGCGAGGTGGGCAATTTCCCCAATAAAAACATGCTTATTCCATGGCCGTGATCGACGGTGTGTTCTGCGTGGACGTGCGTGTGATAAACAGACGCGAGACGCGTTTCAGTCGTGACGCTTGACTGCATAGAGTGAGATTGTGGGCGTTTATACCACTCTAGTCACTGTGGTGAGAGATAAAAGGACGGAACTAAATTGTGAAATAAGTAAAAAAGCAATATAATAATATAAAACGTGTGTTTCTGCGTTTCGTCTGTAGTTATCAACGCAATATTCCGGCACTAATTCCATTGATCCGGGTATTCACTTTGACGATGATGACGACGACGACGACGAAGATGAAGACTTTGTCGATGGTAAATTGTTGAACTTTCGTCTTCGCAGCACGTAGCATTGTGGACGTGTGTTTGTTACCGTTCTAAAAACAGTTTATTATTTGATGCAAACTTAGTGGGGATGGGGTTACTTTTTTGGGAAGGCAGTTTGTGGTTTGGTAGGGTAACGGTTAGGCTCTTGGACTTACGATGAATAAGTCGTAAGTTTGACTTCCGGTTGGGTCATTATCAAGTGGTTACTCCTAGGATGGGTGACTGTCTGTGTACAGGCAAGGCTAGTGCTTATCTATAGACAGGTCATCCGACGGATTAGGCTGCTGGGAATCGGGTCTATAGGCGCCATATTGTTTACATGTGAATATTTGCTGAATTAGAAACACATTTTTGGAAATATCTCGAAAACGGTGCATCGGAGCTCAAAAATTCCACAAAAAAATGCCATAAAAAAATAACCGCCTGCCTCGAAATTCTTTCCTTTAAAAGATGGGGTTTAAAAAATTAAATATTCTTTGCTAAAATTAAATATTCTATGGTAGACGTTCAATGGGTACAATGAACAGAAACAAAATGGCGCCCATGACCGGAAGTAAACGGCTTCGTCGTACGACCTGTTTAATCACAGGCTGAACGGTAGTTCAAGCCCTGTGTTAACGGCGACTTCTCTTTCTTATGGGAAAGCCAAAAATCCATGGCAACGAAATTTGGGACAAAATTGGCTATAATTTGGCT
>Ga0209367_1011192_pt1 | contig 11937 bp, 3 predicted proteins | sample WorMetLIZISLAND2_FD_187412 | JGI IMG/M metagenome (GOLD analysis project Ga0209367, IMG submission 187412) | Marine gutless worms symbiont microbial communities from Max Planck institute for Marine Microbiology, Germany - Olavius geniculatus... ... | reverse complement strand
GTGCTGAAAAATTAAAATAGGCAAGGTCGTGTTTCGCTGAGACTTTAGTCTAGATCCACAAAATTTGCTGTTACAAAAAATCGGTCTTGACTATGGTCTTACACTAAACTTTGGTCATACACAAAAGTTTCTGCAAAAGCTGACCTAGCTAAATTTCACAGTACTATATTAAATTCGGAAACCCCACAGTACCAGTACAGTAGAGACAAGACTGAAGATGCTACACAAATTATTCAAATACAACAAAAGTTCTAACAAACAGCAGTTATTTGATCAAATGCTAAAAGGTATTTGACATTTGTACAAATAAACACCAAATCTCTAATAAACGTCAGACCTCCATTTGCCAAAGATTCAAATAAATGCAGGGGGTGTTACAGGCCCATCAAGAGGGCAGGGGAGGGTAGGCGAAGTTACCCGGGGCCCCACAACGTTTGGCAGGCCCCACCGTCGCTCAAAAATATTAAGTACACCAGAATGTGTCATTTTAAAAAGAAAAGTTCAAAAATTTTCTCCCCAGAGTGGCCCCACTAGAATGTTTCCCTGGGCCCCACTGTGGCTCTCTACAGGCCTGGACGTTTATTATAAGTTAAACGACAAAACAGTCGAACGACGTGCTGTACTGGAACCAGATTCTTGAATAACATTAGAAACAAGAGAAAAATGCATAACGATACAGTCATTACGGTCCAAAACAAAAATGACCCTACATCACAGGTGAACATTTAATTCAGTCGCATCATAGGTTATAAAGATTGGGGGCAATAAATTGTACATGACAGAAACAAATATGGCTGTTAAAAAAATTCAATTTTGTTCATATATTCCCCGAGAATGGGGGCTACTTTCAGCCACAAATTGTGTAGCTTTGGAAGAATATGTTTACGAAAAATTTGACAGGCTAAAATTTGAGGGGAGTGGGTGGTTGTAATGCCACTAAACTAATTAATTGGCTTCTGGAACATGAAATTCAGGCGTATCAAAGAGTAACGGTCTACGTGTCGACGCTACATCACGATCAACTTTGCGCAGCAGTTTGAACAATCCTGTTCCCACAGACATCGGCATTCCAACGATGATGGACTCACTGACCCCACTAATTGGATCACACTGTCCATGGTATGCTGCTTCAAACAGATGATCATTCGTCTTCTCGAAGGATGCGAGCATGAGAACACTCTCATTTTTCTTGGCCATTCCGAACCTGGTCATGCCAATAACCTCACCTTTGTACGTCATGACGTCAGCCATCAGCATTATATGGCGAGCATCAACGTTGATGCTATGGCCCTTCATTGTTTCCGATATCTCTGTGATAATTGTCCTTCTTGCAGCCTCAATGCCAAGGGTCCTCTCAACTTCCGTCGTGTTGTTTGACACAACTTGAGAAGTCACAACCCCAGGCACAATCATAACATCGCGCAGCTGATTACCTTCAACTGCCAGAGTGTAGTCCCCGTTAGACTTCAGCTCAATGACAGCACGGCTGACTGATGGCAGCCCCTTGATAACAACCTTCGGCAAGTCTTCCAGCAGCTGCTGCATCACAAAGTACTCTGAAGAATGCTTTGCCTTGGATCCATGCTTTATTGCTTTTGGTCGAACACAGAACACTGCCTCGTTATGTATCATTATGTTCTCTGGCTTGACATGCAGTTTTGAGGCAAGAATGGCACTGCGAATTGAGTAGATGTCAACTTCCAACCGTAGAAACTTGATACGTTCCAGATCAAGCACAACCAAGATAAACCAATCATCTGGCAGATAGACTTCTTCGAAGTACTTTGCAACCTGGCCAAGCAAAGTTTTCTCAATGCGCCCTTTAACAAGGCGTGCAAATTCTTCGGACTTGCTGTCATCCAGCACACATCGAATTATAGGCGTGGATATGGATTTTGTTGCATTAATGAGCTCTTTAAGCCGAGGAACACCCTGTGTTATATTCATGGATGCAAGACCGGCAAAGTGGAAAGTTTTAAGCGTCATTTGTGTGGCTGGTTCACCGACGCTCTGTGCAGCCATTGCACCAACAGCTGTTCCAGGCTGAATCTTTGCACGTATGTATTTCTTGATGCACTCGACAAAAAAGTGGTTCATCTGCGTGGCAGTAACTCGGTTCAACTGATACAACACCTTCTGCTCGGAATTCTTAGCTGATGCCAGGTCAAGTCCATACCTATTCCAAGAGCTGGAAACAGACTTTGCTAAGTTGAGCACAAAGTTCTTCCATTCCTGTCGATATTCATCACTGCACTGGTCAAATCCTTCATCACACAAATCAAGTGACTCAACAATCTGCGTCATCTGAACTCCGGTCAGCGGCAGCTCGTTCGGACAAGGAAACTGGCTGCGGATGCTTTCCATAAACCGGGAAAAGTCAACTGGTTTATTATCACCTTCCATCTCCGTTGGATCAAGCCCATCACCACTGTAAACAAACTGCACCACCTCATTCATGGACGTTCTCACAGTACAGTCATACTGCACGCAGAGATCTTCAATTGTCTTCACCAACCGACGCTGAGTATATCCAGTGTCTGCAGTCTTGACAGCAGTATCAACTAGGCCCTCACGTCCACCCATGGTATGAAAAAAGAACTCCGTTGCCGTCATTCCAGTATAGAAACTGTTCTGCACAAAACCACGTGCAGCAGGGTCTTTAGAATTCCTAGCAAAGTGCGGCAGTGAGCGATCTTCAAAACCATTGGGTATGCGATGATTGTTGATCACTTGCTGTCCAACGCAAGCAATCATCTGCGATATGTTGTCATTGCTTCCTTTCGATCCACAAAGCACCATGATCTTGGGACTGTTATTCTTGGACAGAGATGTGAGGCATGCAGTTGCAGCATTGTCGCGAATCTTGGACAAAGTTCCAGACAACTCGTGCTCCAGAGTTGTTTCCACAGAACAGCCAGGCTTTGCCTTCAGAATGCCAGTCTCAAAGTCTGCTATCAGTTGACTGCACTTGGTATAACCTTCGCAAACCAAATGTTTCTTCTGGCGAACAAGATCTGGCCCTGGTGTCACATCGCCGATACCAATAGAAAATCCACGATTCATGACATATGCCGATGAAAGTCTTGCAAGCCTCGACAAGGCACGGGCAGTTTCCTCCTCACCAAATTCTCTCAAAATTGAGTAAAATATGTTGTCTTTGGAGCCAGAACCGAGTGTTGCTTTGCTCATCTTTCCAGCAAGAAGTTCACCGTTACGAATGACAACAAAACTGTCGGTAACACACATTTCATCTCCCTTTGCGTAGTCCTTGCTCGACTTGGCATGGAGATATGCACGCACTTTGCCCTGGCGGTTTGGTCGAATGACGAGGCTAAATATCTGCTTACCTGTCCACAGTGGACATGGTTTCAATATGGCAGGTAAAGGCAGATCAATGCGGGTATCAAGCTCACTCTGTGTCATCATAGCTGTAGCCAACTGACAAGCATGAGCTCTGTCAAAGAACACATCTTTCTGAGTAAGTAGATATGCTCCAGTGATGAAATCTTGAATGGCAGCAATAAGTGGTTCACCACTTCTTGGTGTTGCAATATTTGACTTTGAGCCCATGAGGACAATGGCTTCAGCTCTTGCTTCCTCAGTCTGAGGGAAATGTATATTCATCTCATCTCCATCAAAGTCTGCATTAAACGGATTGCAGCAACATTCGTTGAATCGAAATGTCCGATGAGGCAGTACTTTGGTGTAGAATGCCTGCATGCTCAACTTGTGAAGAGACGGCTGCCTGTTGAACAAGACTATGTCATCATCTTTCAGATGCCTCTCAACAGTATCACCAACACGAAGTCTCCGAGCCAGTCCCTCACGGTCGCCAAATTTCAAATATGTCCGCTTCCTGTGATCAAATGTTTCATGATAGTTGGCACCTGGGTGGTTGTCGGCACCATTCAGAATCAGCTGCTGCATGACTGCCATATTTGCATTTGTTACCCTTTCCGGATACGTAAGAATCTTAGCGACGTGAAGTGGTATTCCAACCTGATCGATGCGCAAGTTTGGATCAGGCGAGATGACGGTGCGACCGGTGTAGTTGCATCGCTTCCCACTGAGGTTTTCACGGAAACGGCCGTGTTTGCCTTTCAGGCGTTGAACGATTCCTCTCATCGGCTTTGATGGCATTTCACTTCGTAGATTCAGTGGAACGCCGGTGATTTCACTGTTTATCATCAGTGCCACATACAACTGCAAACGTTCCCAATTTTCCATCACCTGGTGAACCATCGCGCCAATTACACGGTACTTGCGTATGCTCTCGTTTGCGATGATTATCTTTGTCAAACTCATTGTTATGTCGTCTTCCGTCGTTCCGGTCTTTACTTCGGACACAACTGATGGACGAATGCAGACTGGAGGCACAAGAAGTCGCTGTATGATCATATCACACGGATGTCCACACTCTGGGTCCATTACCAACAAAGGTATGTCCTCATCGTGTATTTGTCCAAACAGGTCCAGAACTTTTCTCGGATTGAGAATTTCCTGAGCTTTGTGAATCAACGACTCCAGATCCTTGTTGGTTTGAACAGCATTGTCAAAACTGTGCAGGAATTCTTCGGTAATTTCGCTGGATGTCTTCTTCGCAAGTTTGTATTTCTCATGCACAATCTTGAGCATGCCACATTTCTTCACCACTCCATTGTACTCGCGACAATGCAGGCAAATGTTGACTTTTCGACAAACATCAGAAATCTCCCGATGAATGTTCTTTTTCTCTATGTACGCTAACTCCCGACGACCGATCTTCTTCAAGAAGCGTTCACGATGATCGGGCGGCAAAAGCACGCGAGAGCACGTCTTACATATGTACTGCAGCACTTTGATTGTGGCTTTGAAATAACCCGGATGAAAGACAGGAAGTTCTAGATCAACAAATCCGTAATGTCCTGGGCAGTATGCTGCTTCCAGTCCGCATGTACCACACTTACTTGACTTGAATACACCCATTCTACAGTCCAGGACTCCGTACTGCACAGGCTGATGTGTGTCTTGCACGTAAAGGCTTTTGCTGACAACCTGGATATGTGACTGCTTCCGCATCTGTTCAGCACTCATCATCCCAAAGGTGATGTGGCTTATCTTCTTTGCCACATCAGACTCTCTGTATTGTTCTTTCACCATTCTGCCTACAAAACACACATTACGAAATGGTCAGTAAAATTAATATATAATAATATAGCACATGTTACCTTTAACTCCAACTGGAAGATAGGATGTATTCTTTTTATTGCCAAAAAGTAACAGAATGTCACACTGTACCAAAATGCACATTAGCATCAGATTAAAATATCAGGGATTAAACCAATCTATTCCACTTTGTGACATATAATGAAATGGTTATCCGCTGTGAAAATTTATAGAAAATAAGTATCATTATCTGCTGTAAATTTGCATCAAAACAAAATACAGTAATTAAAGGTGTTATTTAGTACAGTATTATCTCATTACGCATGCACTAATAGTAAGTTAGCAACTGCTGAATCCTGTAGGCCTATGCAACTGATTGATGTACAAGCGACCATGGCTTTTCAGCCCATGTCTCAAAGCATCACCGTGAGCTTATATTTTTTCAAATGTATACCGTAAGTTACACACAATGAGTCAAAAACATATTGAATGATTTGCAAAATTCTTTCATTGATGTCAGACGATTTGCAACAAAACAGCATTAAAATTCCCATATTGCCTAAACTAACTACCATATGCCTTATAAAAAGCTGGCAGCATCTGAGGTGAAAAGTTAAGTTTTATCAGTATGCAAATTAGTTTAGGACACCAAATTTCAATAATTAATTGCGCGATTAATCATTTCTTTCGTCAACTTTAATATATACGTTTCCGTACATAGATTTTCACGGCATATATCCAAAAGTGAAAAGTGTTTCTGTGAAAATTCACAGAAAATAAGTAGTCCATTTTCACCGCAAACATATGCTGCATTTTCAATGACCTAACAAGTTAGGGTGTACGATAGATCACTGGTGTAGCCATAAGGGGGGAGTACTGGGGCATGTGCCCCTTCTAGGAGCCTACTCAGTTACTCAAAATAGTGTCAAAAATGCTCCAAAACAAATCATTTTCACACAAAAAAAATCCAAAAATGTTCTACGGAGGAAGCATAGAGTCTCCCCAGACCTCTTCCCCATGGGGAGGGGACACCCCTCTCATACCCCACCCCTCAAGTGCCTCCATTACAACTAGATCCTGGCTATGCCACTGCTATAAATATATATATTATAAATATGCTAACGATAATAATACTTTTCACAGTTGTAATACTTTTAAATAGCTAATAGTTTTACAAGGCAGACGAAAAATTTGAGTTTAGTTTTGCTGTGTTGAGGCAATATAGTAATAAATTTGTTTTCGTGCTCCAGCTTGGGCACAAATTAGCATATTTATAAGCTCAGTGCTACGGTCAGTTTGGCGAACTGAAAGATTGGTGACCAAAATTACTATCGTCAGTTAGCCAAACTGTTGAAAGAATCAGAGTTTACTAAAAGCAGTTCGGCGATATGAAGTGCTGCTAATTGTGCTACTAAAATCAGTTTGGCCACGCTGCTATTAATTTCACAAGGCCACCAGTACTGCATTAGAAATGGTGAATACATTCAGTAATTCCAAAATGGAAAAATATTAGGAGGACCTTTAACACCAAGTTGTAGTAAACTCCTTGTTACCAGCACTGGCTGCTGAGATGAAGTCTGCGCAGTTGGCGAGTAATGCAATTTACCATGACTTGTGCAGGTCGACGTTATACAAGTTGGACTAAAAAAATGATTAAGTGCCACAATTCTTATTCATATCTTTTCAAAATACTGAGAGGTTAAAAATCTTTCAGTTTACTCTCAGCCAGACAATGGCAGAATTGGACCATAATGGCCTGCTCGTGTACATACAGCATAGACCTTTCTTAATTACTTAACTACTTAGACCATTTCTTAATTACTGCGCAACTTACATTTATTTAATTCAGCTTTATTAGGTAGTTAGTTAACTTTCTGCGACATTTTAGTCCCACCAGGACGTTGACTGCCGATGAGGTAAGTCTGGAAATTGTGTCAGTGGCTGCAGTGTCGTACGTGAGACCAGCTCAGCGGCTGACAGTGACCGAGGCAGGATGTCAGCAGCTCGGCGGCGTCGGGCATTATCTGTTTCCCCCCAACTGGAAGTAGCAAATTTTGCGTTGCTTCTATCAGTTCGCCGAACTGAAAATAAAATTAACGCATTTATAATATAATTATCTATGAACAAACACTAACGCGTTAAGCATCTAAAACGCAGCTATAATCTTCGAGGGTAAAACTAAACGTGCAGCGCATGCAAGGCGTCGTGCATTTTGTCACTCTATCCTAACTTACAAAAAACTTACACTTACACAATAATGCGTTGATACCTGACGTATAATCAATGTATATGTCTCACATATACAGATTACTAGTTTACTACTAATAAACCATCAAAAACACAAAAAAATGACGACATCACTAAAGTAAACAATACTAAACATCATCGACTGGGTATGACTGAAAACCGCAGGACACTTTGAATAACCACCAAAAAGTGCTGAAAACCATGCTGAAAACAGTAAAACTATAAGTTTTTCTTTAATTTTAGAGCATTATATAGCCACATTATAGCGGTTATGTGGCGATACTAATATTTCAGGAGGTGCAAGAAAACCGCAGGACACATACCGATGAATGTATTGATTGTAAGCTTAGCCAGTACAGAATTTTAGAACGGGAGTGGAGTGAATGAATGTCCAAACACTGACAACAGGAGTGATGTACATTGTAGATTTAAGCGTTTTGGCGCATGTCTGACGATGTGAATTGCTTCCCAGCGTCTGCGTGTGCCATTTTGTCCCTGTTTCTAACTTTCTAGGCTAGTGATTGCAATCCCGGGATGCATGCATTCGGGATTGGCGAAAAGAAAACGGCCGGGATTCGGGATTGGATTTCGGGATTGCAAACACTATTCTAGGCATCTGGTGGGCCGGTGGCGTGCTGATTTTGTTATTTTTGCATTGTTTAGCAACGTTTATTTAAATTTACTGAACTACTAAAAGGTTAAGTCTTGTTTTCACGTCAAAAAATCGTTTTGCTGTTATTATTTGTGTCCTGCGGTCTTTCTATGGAGTCCTGCGGTTTTCAGGCATACCGGCTACTGTCTTTTAGGTACTCTATAACCAATCTATATTCTTTGGACTAAAGTTGAGAAGTTGTTTATTTTTGTATCGCAAATTGATAAAGTTAAAATACCAGAAATCGCTACTTTCTACTTCTTTTACTTGCCGCCGTAATGGCGAACATGCACCGAGGGGTTTTGTTAGCCAAGGTAAAAATGATATATTTTGTGCAATTGCAGTTGCCATGGCAGTGTTGCTGTGCAGCTCTTTGGAATTTGTTGATGTTGCAAAGTAAGCAAGTAAGTAACTAATTAAGTAGTGATTTTTATAGCGCGTTAAGCCTGATTTCCACCATCACTTTCCGCACCGTGGGACGGGTGAAGATCGCGGAAACGGTTTTTAGCATGGATGGGTGGTTTGCGATCAGCTTTTGCAGTGATCGCTAAATAACTGACAGAATACGGCACTGTGATGAACGGAGGTCGGCACTGTTCCAACAAGCACTGTTCCGACAGGCAGTATTCACTGCTAAGGGCCGCCATAGCTAAGGCTTAAGTCATGTTAGAGTTAGCAGTATCGTGTTATGGTTAGGGAATTAGGGTTAGGGCTATGGCGGCCCTTAACAATGCCTGTCGGAATACTGCCTGTCGGAACAGTGCTTGTCGGAACAGTGCCATGTACCCGTGATGAACAAACCTGCAAGAAACATAGGCCGCTTGTTTTTCAATCGAATTTGTCATACAACGATTCAACGAATGAATTTTAGATCGAAGATTGTTAAAATTCGCCATCAGGCCCATCATTCACTGTAGCAAAATGCAGTGATATCTTGTGTGCACTAAAGTAGTTTGCCGCATTATGGCTGTGCAGTTTTGAATAATTTATTACTGAAGTGCACTTTCCGAACCTAGTTATTATGTTCTAGTGAAACAACTTATCACATTTTTTTTATTTGTTTGGGGAGTTGGTGCTGCCTACCATACCCCCATTTTGCGGTGAAGGTAGTAATTTTGATAGCAGTTGTGCATAACTGTGCATAGGTCACTGATCTCGTAAAGTTCTTTGAGCCATAGGCAAATGACTGCAAGGAGTGAAGTTCGCGGAAACAAGCACTAAGTATATACTAAATAGCATATTAGTAATTAATCTAACAGAGAAATATAATCACAAAGTGAACTGTGTTAACAATATATAAAATGTGCACTGAATGGCATGCCAATGTGCAAGTTAAGTGGAACTATTTTTTTGAGTGACTACGCATAACAGTGGATCGGTTTGTTTGTTTCTGTGTTCTTCACTTTAGCCCGCATTGTAATGCCATGCAACGCAACGTTCCGCAAGGATTTATATGCAAGCAAATTGACGATGAGTATAAAGTATGTTTCGTAAGCTTCGTAACGGCGCCCCAAGCCATTGCGGTGCAGTTCCACAGGAGATAGAAACTGTATATTTTTCATGCAAGCACTGTTGTGGTCAACCAGTCACAGCGAAATCATAGCTATGTAGCCCGCAACAGTGGGCCGCTACAGCACACGCTGACAATGGTGCACAAAGGTAAAATGACGAAATTTGAAATAGATGTAGATATAGAGGACCTAGAGATTCAGATTTAATAGCTTGAACAAAACCAAAAATTTTTTGCACTTTTTGCTGTTCTTTGCTGTGATGCTCCGTCTTCGAATGGAAAGTTACAGCGCCATTGCAGCACTAACGGGAAAAAGTACGCAGCAATAAAGTGCTTGCGTAATTTTTTCCGTTCGTGCTTGCTTTGCATTATAGTACGGTATGGAACGGTACGTTGCGTTGCGTTGCGGAACGTGATGGTGGAAATCAGGCTTTAACTGTAAATAATTTCGAATCCGTTCGATGTGTTAGTAGAACGAGAAGAAAAAGTGAGATGGCAACTAAAGTTGTGCCACTATTATTCCGAAAACTACCAAAACCTACTGTGGTCCACAGTCAGTCATCAGCATAGGTTGAAGTTAAATATGGTGTATCTCACGGGACTGTTCTTAGTCCACTCTTGTTTTTGATATGCATAAACAATATTGTAAACAACACCACTTTTAGGATCCGGCTGATTACAGATGACTGTCTCTGGAAATGATGCAACATCAGTTTACACCCTGACGAAGAAGATTTAGATCTTCAATGCTGTTGTTATCACCACTTCGTTGTATGCTTCTGAGTGCTGGATACTCCTGGCAATCGACTTGACAAAACTAGATGTTTTCCAGATGAGCTACCTTCGCTGAATCCTAGGGTAACGCGACCAGTTACGGAATGATATGATACGCCACCGATGCATGGAACATCCCACTGTTGGGAAACGGGTCCATTGGAACCGTCTTCGATAGTTTGGACATTTGTGCCAAATGGACGATTCCCGCCTGCCGAAACAGTTTCTATGGGCAGAATGTTCGGATGGTTGGCATTGTCCACCCAACATGCCAAGGAAACAATGGAAGAATCAGGTTGCAGTCGACATGACGACACATCTACCCAGGTGCCTTTATCGTGACCCACTGATGGCAGCCGCCAGCAATTCAGCATGGCAAGTGAGCATGGTGCATGGCAGGGGTTGCGGTACATCACCGGCGTCAACCGACGTCATGATCAATCAAGCGAGCGCACATATAGATGTCATGAGCATCGTTTGATAAGCACCGATTCGATCTGATCTTTGTTTTATACATACAAGTTAGCTCATTAACTGGCATGACTGGGCGGACAGACAACTTGGTAGGAGGCAAACGTACATACTGCTCAGAACGAGTGAGCTCCAGTGCTTGACGTTCATCATGAGTAGATAGAGTTAGGAAGACAGACAGAGACAGAGACAAACAGAGAGGGAAGGAGATCGAACTACACATACAGAAACACATGCAATGGCACATGGTTGGTCGATTATGGTGAATGACCTCGAGCCCTGGATTATGCCTACAACAGCTAGGCTAGTCTATACTCATGCATGCATGCTAATGTACATGTTATGATGTTGGAAATGGGTCAGTTGAGATTATTGGTATCTAGTGTAAAGTACCGGTATGTAGAAATACTTTTAAACAGTAGGACTGTGACATCTGTCAGTTATTTCACAAATGTTTACAGGAAAAGCAGATACTTTTCAGTGTGGTAAAATACTATGTCATGCATTCGCTAGCATATAAATTAAACATTGTTTCTGGTCTAATGCTAGTTTTATTGTTTATCATTTATACGGCATTATGGCAACTGTGTCATTGTTTGTAGACAAGTCCTGCTTTTTTGCATGCAAACAGTACCAGCCACACGTGGGTTTTCAGTGCCATTGCCGAATTAATTGGTATATTACGTACTTGTTCTTTTATTAGTCTGCCCGAAAACTATCGAAAACGATAGTTTTCGGGAGGACTTATGTTTTACTGCAGATGTTTTTAGTCCGCCCGTAAGCAATAGCTTGCGGAGTGGACTTATGTTTTAGCGCAGACGTTTTATTTATTTGTTGCAACGCGAGATCTCCGAGATGCGTGGGCCGACCGGCGTAAAATTTTGCACCATGGTCAGCAATAGGCCCAATTTTATAATGCCGGTCCAAAATTTTGGGGCGCACACCCCAAAAAAATTTTGGGGGCGAAAAACATGCAAAATTTGGCCCGATTTCGGACGACTTCGAAGTTCAGCGGCGAATATCTCCGAAATGGATGAATATATTCAAAATCAGATTTTTATTCCGTCTACTGCGATTCCTCCTGCGTTAGGCAAAACAAGTCCGGTGAAGTTTGGTCCAGTGACCTTGGAGATCTCGA
>Ga0209367_1011190_pt1 | contig 11938 bp, 4 predicted proteins | sample WorMetLIZISLAND2_FD_187412 | JGI IMG/M metagenome (GOLD analysis project Ga0209367, IMG submission 187412) | Marine gutless worms symbiont microbial communities from Max Planck institute for Marine Microbiology, Germany - Olavius geniculatus... ... | reverse complement strand
TTAATGTTTTAAATTTTTATTTTTTTAATAGTTTATTAATATTTGCTAGTTTTTAGAGACAATAGGCCTGTTGAAAGCTATACGAGGGTGGGAGAGGTGAAGTATTTGAAGCATTTCTTGGCCGTGACACGCTCTGCTGCACTCTCTAGACAGCGCATGGTAGCGATTGCAATTAGCTATTTAACATTTAGCTACTACATTAAATAGTTGTATAACCTACAACGAAAAAAAATAGCCTGCGCCAGTCACCGACGGACAGCGATGGACTATGCAGTTTTATTTTGGTATTGTGGTACTATCAAGTATCGCGATATTTGAGTCATTATCACTAATTCATTTTGTCGCACCGCACAACACTACGCTGTATTATTTTTTATTCTATGTCCGTTGTCAAGATATGTGTTTACATGTCTACGACATAGCAACGGTCAATCGCCAATGCAAAGTGCTGTTTATTTATCCATTAATTAATTTATCCAGCAAAAAGACCACGCAAAACAGATATAGTATAAATGTGACATTTCTAGATTACGAGTATAATTGAATTAAAGGTCTTATAAATAGATACAAAGAAGTTTTTTTGTCAGATGATGTTGGAATCATATAAATTAGATGTCATAAGACACCTAAAAAGTGATCGTAAGACTTTTTCCATAAAATTGTCGTAAGATGTTTTGTGAATTAGCACATTGGCGCGTGTGTGCAAAATGTCATAAAATTGTCCTAAAATTGTCCTAAGATGTTTTGTGAATTTAGCCCCAGTATTTTAACTTTGCTTTTAATACATATATTAACTGTTTTTAACTAATTTTGACCACGTATGGCACTGAGTGGCCTATTTTGTGCTGATGTACCGTTAAGAAAATACTCACTCACGCCAATTGCATTTTTTCCCGACTGACCCTCGTTGCCATGGCAACGAAATTTGGGCAAAATTGGCTATAACTTGGCTTGCGTAAGAGATTTTTGCGTGATTTTTGCGCCTATTGGGGGTTTTTCAGGGATGCGCCATCGAATGCTGCCAACTACATTTTCCCCGACCGACCCTTGTTGCAATGGCAACAAAATTTGGGACAAAATTGGCTATAACTTGGCTTGCGTAAGAGATTTTTGCGCCTATAGGGAGGTTTGCGGGGCTGGGCTATCGAATGCTGCCAATTGCATTTTTCCCCGACCGACCCCGTTGCTATGGCAACGAAATTTGAAACAAAATTGGCTATAACTTGGCTTTCGTAAGAGATTTTTGCGTGATTTTTGCGCCTATTGGGGGGAGGGTTTTGGGATGCGCCATCGAATGCTGCCAATTGCATTTTCCCTTCATTTGACTCAATAACATAAACAAACGAGAAAATGAAGAGTAAGAACGACAGGCAAGGAAATATTATACAGGGACAAAGCATATAAATATTGAATTTAATTAGCAGGTGCGCCAGTCTAATATCCATGGATATATCCATGGATATATCCATGGATATATCTATGGATATCCATATCCACGGCAGGCCTGCCCATTGCCACGCTATATAGCCTAGCAGCTACGTTTCAACGTTTGACGCTCTCGTGAGCCTGCAGCCGATTTTGTCTTTGAATAAAAACGGTTGGTTGCCATGACAACAGGGATCTTCAGGGGATAAATTTACATGACACCATTGCATAGCCCAGGCCCGAAAATAGGGGATAGGTAAAAACAGCGTGCAGAAGCCGAGTTATAGTCAATTTTGTCCCAAAATTCGTTGCCATGGCCACAGGGGTCATCAGGGAAGAAATTTTAACGACATCATCGGATAGCCGGGACCCGAAAATAGGAGGTAGGTGCAAACAGCGCGCAATTATCTTTTACGAGGCCGAGTTATAGTCAGTTTTGTCCCAAATTCGTTGCCATGGCAACAGGGGTCGGCAAGGGAGAAATTTAAATGACACCGTCGGATAGCCTGGGTCCGAAAATAGGTGGTAGCTGCAAACAGCGCGCAATTATCTTATACGGAGACCGAGTTATACCGCTTTGAAATCTCCATTAACTGTAATGCAAAATTTTGTAACTTTTGAATGGTTGCTATGGCAACAGGGGTCTAAAGAGGGTAAATTTAAATAACACCGTTAGATTGCTTGACTCCGAAAATAGGGGGTAGGTAAACACAGCGCGCAATTATCTTTTACGGGGACCGAGTTATACCGCTTTGAAATCTTCATTGGCTGTAATGCAAAATTTTGCAACTTTTGAATGGTTGCTATGGTAACAGAGGTTGTTAGGGGGTAAATTTAAATTACACCGTTAAATTGCCCGACCCCGAAAATAAGGGGGTATATATACAGCGCGCAAATATTTTTTACGGGGACCGAGTTATACCGCTTCGAAGTCCCCATAGGCCGTAATGCAATTTTTTAAAAATTGGGGTAAAATAGCCTAAATAAGGGAAAGAGTTATAAGATTTTTATCCCAAACCTAGAAATACGTTCTGTGGAACGAGGTGTCTGTCCCATTGCCACGCTATATAGCCTAGCAGCTGCGTTTCAGCGTTTGACGCTCTTGTGAGCCTGCAGCCAATTTTGTCTTTGAATAAAAACGGTTGGTTGCCATGACAACAGGGGTCTTCAAAGGAGAAATTTACGTGACATCATTGCATAGCCCAGGCCCGAAAATAAGGGATAGGTGAAAACAGCGTGCAATTATTTTTTGGCGGGAGCCGAGTTATAGTCAATTTTGTCTCAAAATTCGTTGCCATAGCAACAGGGGTCGGCAGGGAAAAAATTTAAATGACACTATCGGATAGCGCGGGCCCGAAAATAGGGGGTAGGTGCAAACAGCGCACAATTATCTTTTACGGGGACCGAGTCATACCGCTTTGAAGTCTCCATAGGCCGTAATGCAATTTTTTTAATTGGGGTAAAATAGGGGAAGGTGTTATTAGATTTCTATTTCAAACAAATCCGATCTTACTTTTCGGGCCCCGAATCACTGTGCAGAGGTCTATCAAAATCGAATTAAAATTGCGGCCGTAGGAGTGTTTACAGACAGACTGACAAAATGACAGACAGACGCAAGTGATTTTATCTGTCCCATGCTATACTATAGCAGTGGGACAAATAAAGATCAGGAAATACTAAGCGATATGCGGTTATTGCGACATGCACTTCGGTTTATGGACACAGCGCCGTCTTCTCAATGATCTTCTGTTTTTATTGTATAATGTCCTGGCTACAACTTCATTTGATGACATTTTTCTTGAGTGTCGTCAATCCAATCACTGAAATCTGACATGTCATAAAGTATTATGCATTTAGGTCGACTGTCGATATAGTTGTATCATTAGTTTGAATAGGCTAGGCCTGGGCAATCAAAAAGTGTGTGTACTATAACTGTAACTAGTGTAGCTGTAGGCTTTACGCAAGAACGTTGTGTATCTCAGCATATACATGCATCGTTAGAATAACTGTCATGCAGTACTATGTCTTCCGGTTAATGGTATAGCTATTGACGGGCTTCTTTTTCTCGCTTGAGTAAACAGGAACCGACGCAAATTAATGATAATGGAAACATGAGCGTCTATGCACCTGAGCAGATGGAGCAGGGTGGGCCAAAAATGGCACCATTTTTGTACACCTTAAAATTTTACCAAATATTAACCGATTTTCCAAATTTTTTTACTGTCAGAATCAGGAGACAATTTGTAATAAAACTATCGCTATAGTTCCCACTACGCCTCAAGTGTGTCGCTACGCTACTTTGTGAAATGTCAGTGTCTCAAGAATAACAATTAAAAACAAACACATTTTGCAACAACACATTTTAAGAAATAAACAACAGAAACAACGTATTTGTTATCTCAGTTACTGTCTAAAAAGTCGTATCTTAGTTTTTACGTCAGATGTTCAATATGTCCGCCTTGCTGTTGGACTAGACGCATCCAAGACGGCGACGCCACTGACCAATGGCGCGATCAACCAAACGTTGCAGCAGTTTGCCTCACTCAGCGACGATTGCCTGCTTTAGCTGGTTGACTGTCGTAAATCGTCAAAATTGGTAGGCCATCTCTCGAAGAACATCCCAAACCGCATAATTAACTGGATTTATGTCCGGGCTGTTTGGGAGCCACATGGCAGGCTCGACCAACGTTGATCACGCAACAGGTCAGTGGCGTTGCCGGCTTCAGTGCTTCATCTGATATTTCACAAGGTAGTGTAGTGACACATTTGAGGAGTGGTGGGACCTATAGCGGTAATTTTATTACACTTTGTCTCCTGATTCTGATAGTAAAAAATTCGAAAATTGGTCAATATTTGGTGAAATTATAAAATGTAAAAAAGTGGTGCCATTTTTGGCCGACCCTGTATATGCTTCCCCTACACTTACTTCTTTTTTTATCTTCTTCCTTTTGTTTCTTTCCCGAAGCTCTGCCCTAGATCAAACTAATGGGCCTGCGAAGAGCTTGAGAGCTGCAGGGTAAACATGTTTCAAATATGTTTTGACGACTTTTGTTTTTTTTTCTTGTAGCCTAAGTGCTTTGGATCCCTACTTTGCCAATTCCGCTTAAGCGACTGAAAGACTGTTTAGGAAGTTAAGAACAAGTAGGCCTACGAACGCACCGGTAATATGAATGTTTTGAGACGTTGTCAATTATTTCACTTTGGTGTGCGTTCAAGTGTACCGTGATCGAATCGCGAAAGGTCATTTGGCGTTGCACCTGCTGGGCCAACGTCAATAATAACGGCACTAGTCAAAAGTCAAGATAGAATTTAATCTGTATGCACGTTTTTTTTCGGTTTGTGTGTAAGCTTATATGTTAGTTCATGAAATATACGATAACTAAAAATGTATATGCTGTAATGAAATCTAGTTGTCAGTAATCACTGCAAAAATTGTTCGTTTTGTTTTCTTGATCATGACTAAGGCAAAATATGACATAGTCGATCAACGCTCAATTCAGCGGCATAGCCGGACCTCACGTACTGAGGCTATATAGCGGGACTTAGTCGAGGTGCGGGCTTGTGACTGATTGGTCCCAAGTGAAGTTCAGAGACTCTGGAATGCGCGGAGTATGGACTTATGTAATGCTTCATTGTAATGTCATCCGCGACCTGTGTAGACCTAATGCGCCAAGAAACGGATCCAGGGCGGCCGAAAGCAAACATCGAATGTCAAAGCCGTACACATTGCTCATGTCGCTTAGAGATGACCATGGGAATGGGATTCCCAGTGGGAATGGGATTTCCAGTAGGAATGGAAATCCCATGGGAATGGAAACTGATGACAAAATTGGGAATGGGAATGGGAAGGAATGGGAAACAACCTGCATGGGAATGGGAATGGGAATAAATTCCCATCGGCGACTGGTTCTGATGACAATCCTGTTCTGCATAGAAAACAACAGTTAGTCAAAGTAGAGTACCATGGTCCATGGGCATATATTCATTATTTTGTAATGTTCAATTATGCTGAAAATTAATGCAGTAAAGCGTGATTCTGGCTGTCGTGATCAGTTTTTACGCGCGATAGCAGAATGCTTCGCGCGTCTTAGCTATGCCCCGAGCCATAGCTGTCCGTCCGTATGTCTGTCCGTCACACTGCTGTATTGTGCCAAAACGATGCAAGCTTAGATCATGAAAACTTTACTGTGGGCTGCCCCAAGGACTTTAGTTTATCGTGACAAAATATTGTGCCCTTGTGTAAGGGGGTTCCCCTTGAATGAGGGCGTCAAAGAGAGGTACCCCCTTAAAAAGACGATATTTTGCCGTTATTGGCTCGTCTTGTGTGAAAACGGTTGCAGACGTGTACAGACATGTTGCTTATCATAACCAGCACTGGTCACGGGCTTTTTTTAGTTTTATCAACATCGATGACCTTGAATTACCTTAAACCCCCAAAATTAAAAGTTTTCATGAATTTTTTTGTGATTTTGGGTTGCGACACACATTTTAAGAGTGAACTGCGCCGAAATGGCCAAAGATAGACCAAAAAACCTGTGTATGGCTTAATATAAACCTGGACAACCTGCGTAGGCCTATGAAAATTTTAGAATAAAATGTCCATTTTTAACAATCTAGGCCTAAATTTCGATCTCTTACATTCAAGGAATCGTCCGTATAAAGGCCTCAACATTGGGTACTCCTTCAAAACTCATTATTATTTTATTGCATGCTGTACACGATTGCCCAGGTGGTAAAACCGCTGCTATCACACGTCAAGTGAGCTTTGCTCAAATTACTTATAGACTCAATGAATGACAAGCAGTGCACAGTCTGAGTCTTCAATAGGTTAAAATTGTTTATGCCGCAATAATTGAACGATTGTTCGGGAATGGGAATGGGGAGGAATGGGAAAAGCCGAGTGGAAATCCCATGGGAATGGGAATTTGTTACAAAATTGGGAATAGGAATGGGAAGGAATGGTAATTGACTGCATGGGAATGAAAGGGAATGGAAATGTTAAAAGCCATTCCCGGTCATCTCTAATGTCGAGTAGAAATAGTGCTCAGCCGCATCACTCGGGATACAAGACCCCTCCCCAAAACAACAAGAAGCCCAGGTATCGATAGGAAAAGCCGACCGTACCGCCTACGTCCGAAGACCGGCGTCCGACTTCCAGATACGGAGAGAAAGCGATTTGTCAGAAATGACACAGTTCCATGCAAACTATGTTAACGGAACACTGTTTAGAAAGCTACAATGAACGCTAGTAAGCCTATAACAGACATCGCACGTGGCCATTTTGCCAGGTGATATAGCTACAGAGTAAATTAACAAAGAGTATATTGGACGTGGACGCAGGTTTTGCAATTATTTCTCACAATAAAAACGCCTTGCTCGGGAAGACACGCTACAACTTATACAGTTCCTGTTGCAGTACTGACCTTCAAGGTCATTCAAGGTGAATGATTTTCATGTCATTTGAAAGCCAATATGTGACTTCTTATTAGTGATCATTAGTAACCTAGGCCACATCTCTCACCGTTTCCGTTATATATCCGTTCTCCGTTGAAAAAAGCACATTTTTCCTACCCCGTCCATTTAACCCTCAATTTGAAAATGTTTTTTTTGAAATAGATGGCTGAAATTTTGCATGCCCAAGTATAGCACCCATGGCTAATTATTCGTGTAAAAACTTTTCCATACTCGTTAACCACAATGACGGACAGACAGACAGACAGACAGACGGACGGACGGCAACCATGACAACAACTCGACCGTTAGCCTACTAAAGTATGGCACAACTCTTTTCTGTGTTTCCTGTGTGCCATAGTTTTCGTGTGCAGAGCTGTTAATTAGGCCGGCCTACTATTATTGGTTGCTGGGTTATAAATGTACAAAACATCAGTTTATACACTTGTTAACAGCAACATTTAAGGACTTGCACATCGAAAACAACCAAAATTACAAAAGGTGACATTGCCCGCATCACATTGACTGTGTGTCAATGTCCTGCTGAATAATAATTTGCTGTTTTGTTACTAAATTACTGTTTTCTTACTGGTGATCAGTTACAAAGATATTGCGCTTCAGATATTTCTTACAGTAGCCAAGCCCGGGAGTGTAGAAGTAGGGAGGTTGTACAGCTATCAAAATTGATGTAATGGATAGTTTCATACTGTCATTTCGGTCATGGTTTCATCGCAGCGGGATTTCATCGGGCAGTCTGTAGGCTACTCAGTGTCTCGTCCTGTCCTGTAGCTGAGTCGATCCATCGGTCATCGTGGACTGGGCGATTCATTGCGCTGTCCGCACGCATACATCATGCTATACTGCATCCCTACATATGGCAACAGTTTTATAGCACGTTTATTTCACGCGATCCGACCATTCGTCATATTGCGTCCGTATCAGCGACCGACCGACGACCGATCCGATGAATTATATGATATCACATCGAACATTCCACTTGAGATGCTCATATCGATGAGGAATCGATTTATTTCGCTTTTGACTTCGGACGTTATTTCTAAGTTCTGTACTTAAAGTAATTAACTCGAGGTCGATTTATTGTGCGTGTCTCGGAGATGTTTCTCAAGTTAACATTCATACTGGTTCAGTTGTCTAGTTTCCAGGGCCGGTGGCACGTTCGAGGGTTTCGGCCGAACGGGATCGCTAATTTTAAAGAGCCGCTTTTTTCGACGCCAACAAAATTTTTGTATAAATGACGTTTGCCAATTTTAACAACTTTAATGTGTTTATGGCGCAAACACAAATATCTGATCCCGTCGACCACGACATACTGATCCAGCGACTACGGATATGGCACTACAGTGGATCGTGTCGTTTCTGCCAGGACGGGTACAAGCCATCGCGTTCTGCGGCTCCATGTCAGCTTACCTTCCAGTGATTTACGGCGTTCCACAAGGCCCACGGCCTTGGCCCACTTCTGTTCGTCTTGTACACGACTGACGTCACATCCATCGCTGCCGTGCGCAACGTTCGTGCCCACACGTATGCCGACGACACTCAACTCTACACGCCCTGCTCGGCTGCTGATGGTGCAACGTCGGCCGCTCAACTACTGCGCTGTATCGACAACATCAACCGGTGGATGTGCTCCAACCGGCTGAAACTTAACGCCGACAAAACAGTTTATTTGGCTCGAGGCACCTCGACAGCTTCAGCAGGTCAGCTCTGTTCAGCTGATCGTTGACGGCGTTCCTGTGTTGCCTTCGGACACTGTCAGGGACCTCGACGTCACCCTTGACGCCCAGCTGTCGTTGCAAGTCGACAACGTTGTACGTAGCTGCTTCTATCAACTGAAACAGCTACGGTCAGTCCGACGATCCGTTCCACACGACGCTGTGTGCACCCTGGTAGGCCTACATGCGTTCGTCACGACTACTGTAACTCTGTGCTGTACGGCGTCTCAGCAAAAGTCGCTCGTCGGCTGCAGGTAGTAGCCTACTACACGCTGCCGCTCGACTGATCACTGGTGTTCGCCGAAATCAACACATCACTGAGACACTGCGTCATACGTTCATTGGATGCCATTGCCTCAGCATATAGTGTACAAAATTGCGCTGATGGCGTTCGACTGCGTTCGTGGTCAGGGTCCTGGCTACTTTGACGGCGTTATGACACCAGTCCACACAGTTGCAGCTCGGGCCAGACTGCGACCTGCAGATCAAGCTGGCGACTTGGTCGTTCCGGGCTCACATACAACTCGGTTCGGCCAACCGTATGGAACGATTTATCGTTGGAGCTGAAAAGCAGAGACATTGACAGACAGTGTGTTGAACAAAAGCTAAAGACATGGCTTTATGATTGTGCCTACTAGTAACAGGCGCCTCTGAGAACTTTGTTTCAGAAGCGCCGCGTAAATTCACGTATTGATTGATTTTAATAATGTTTAATAAAATTGAGTTTGTTTCACGAACGAATATATATACCGGGTGGCCCCAAAAAACGTCCCGAATATTTGCGTGCGTTATGCAGAGAAGTAGTCGAAATAAATCAGCGGAAAATCATGTATGTAATGAGCAAACATCCTCAAATATGTGTAAAAAATTTTGCTTAAAACGCTTCCATATTAGCCGATATAAAAAACAAAATAGTGCTACACATCATAAAGCAAATTATGCAAGCGGCTTATCATTTACATTGCCGCTCGTGCGCAGGCTACGCCAGAACGTCACAGTAGGTCGAATAATCAGTCAACTGATTAGCAGAAAATGTGCTGAACAGGTCCTCCATTTTTCTTTGCCACTGCTGCTAGACGCTTTTTCCACTGCTATGTGGCTTTTCCGATTTTGACTGTCTGGTGTCGACATTATGCCATTTGTCCCTGATAACATTCTGAAGATCTTTGAAGTTCGCAAGCGGTTTGCGCTTTTTACGCCCGAAGGCATTTACTGCTTTCAGCGCGTCTTAGCCATCGCAATTCCGTCCGTCCGTCCGTCTGTCCGTTCGTCTGTTACACGGGTGGATCAGTCAAAAACGGTGCAAGCTAGGATCAACAAATCTTCACCGTCGGCTGCCTGGAAGATTCTAGTTTCAAGAACCGTAAAGCTTTAGCATAAATTTGAAGGGGTCACCCCGAAGTTTATTTCCAGTGCCGAGTAAGCGCAAGATTTGACTTTGTATTTATATGGTAGGCCTACACAATGCGATATGCAGTGATTTCATCGACGCTGCATAATCAGCATCACGGAAAGTTTACCTGGCCTCAATAAAAAAAAACATCAGGCCTACTTCTAGGACCGTACCAGGAAAGTTTCAAATATTAGGCCTACACGGAATATGAAAATCTTGAGACGTTTCCCGAGGACCGACCGAAGATTGGATGGGTGTGAGTAATTAAGTAAGTAAGTAATTCTTTATTTCTTAATGACCAAGCGCCATTGGCAATAACAGAAAATACAACAACATAGCAAATTGCAATATTGAAAATTATACAGTAGAAAAAAACAACAAAAAAAGTTACATTTCTAATGTTCTGGTACAGCAGATTTGCATAGTCATTTAATAAGTATCTTCAAATAAATTTCGCCGTACAAATGAACGCTTAGGCCGTAATCGATTTAGCAAAAACCAAAACCAGTTTCGGTTTTGGGTTTTGCTCTGTAAATCGATTGCACCAAACCGTTTCCGTAGGACGGTGGAATTAAACAAACACCATGGCGAGCGTCATGGTTCCCATGATGATCGAATTTTTATTTTCTTTATTTTTTATTTTCATTTTACTGTTGAAGCTGTATTCCTGTACGTGATAACAATTCAACTACAAGTAAACAAAACAGCAACAAGCAAACGGCTTCTGGTTTTGCCAGCGAAACCTGCTCCAGAGTCGGTTTCAAAAATTAACCCCGGTTTCGCGAAACCGGCTTAATCGATTGCAGAAAATTTTACCCTGAAAGGAAACCGCTTTCGGTTTTTGCTAAATCGATTACGGCCTTAAAAGAGTAAAAATGGCATTGTGGCAAGGCCAAAATCCAACTAATGTCACGGATTTTCACAAGAAGATTTTTTGGGACTGGTAATAATTTGTGAATACATGTTCCTTATTTTTAAGCATTTTACAGAACAAATAATGTTAGGGAGAAAGCAAGTACTGTGAAGTTTGCTATGTTCTATCGGTACACTCACACGCGAATACGCGCTACAGATTGAAGGAATGACCAAAGCTCGGCGTGCTTGTCGACACGCCGTTGAGTAACATAACGAGGGTCAGTCGGGGTAAAATTAAAAATTTCGATTGGCAGCATTCGCTGGCCAATCCCCGAAAACCTCCCTATAGACGCAAAAATCTCGCAGATATCTCTTACACAAGGCGAGTTATAGCCAATTTTGTCCCAAATTTCGTTGCCATGGCAACGGGGGTCGGTCGCGGAAAAATGCAATTGGCAGCATTCGATGGCCTATCCCTGAAAACCCCCTATAGATGCAAAAATCTTGCAGATGTCTCTTAGACAACCCGAGTTGAAGCCCATTTTGTCCAAAATTTCGTTGCCATGGCAACCAGGGAGGGTCCGGGTAAAATTAAATAACACCATTAGATTGGCCAGCCCCGAAAACCGTATACACAGAACCAAAAATTACGACTCTATCTTATACACAGCCAAAGTTATGACCGTTTAAAGAATTACTTAATTTTCCCCATAGGCGCCATTGTAATTTTTTTTTGATTTTTGCGAATAAATACGTTAAATATTAATTTCAAATTTTTTAATTCCCAAAAGGCACATCCTTGCGCGAGACCGCGTCGTTTGAGCTATCGCGCGCAAAAATCCGCCGAAGGGTCTGACCTGTAGGTGAGTTTCTGAAAAAAAGGTATATGTACAGCTAGAAAAATTTTTGCGTATATTTCACCTATTTGCCTAGAAGCTCACTTTATGCACATTTACATGAAATTTTGCATGAGGGGTCGTCTAGCCGACATAATCAACCGTGCCAAATTTTATCTCAATCAGATCAGGGGTTTTGATTCTGTGGGGGGTCGAATTTTTGGCTTTCCCATAAGAAAGAGAAG
>Ga0209367_1011189_pt1 | contig 11938 bp, 11 predicted proteins | sample WorMetLIZISLAND2_FD_187412 | JGI IMG/M metagenome (GOLD analysis project Ga0209367, IMG submission 187412) | Marine gutless worms symbiont microbial communities from Max Planck institute for Marine Microbiology, Germany - Olavius geniculatus... ... | reverse complement strand
AATTTTAACCATGTATGGCACTGAATGGCCTGTTTTGTGCTGATGTGCCGTTAAGAAACTACTCACTCACGTAGGTGAATAAACCACTTGAGTTCGTGACGCATGGCCAGTGCGACGCCAGACCTACGGTTACCTTCCCAGCCTCGGGGCATCACCGCCCTCTGACTGGTACCAAATTACACTGCTTGGTGACAGAGGCACATGTGTGTGAACAACTTGCCTAAGGTCGTTACACGGCAGTGTCCTGGTGCGTATTCCAACCTGCACCCCTGAGTGACCTCAGGATTACAAGTCCAGCATGTTACCGTTAGGCTACCGAGCCACACCTTAGAAGTAGGTCCCCATAAAATCCAGCTAGAGGTCTGGGGGAGCGCTGTGAGCTCCCCCAGCGGGGTATGGGGCGGAGCCCGAGCCAAAATCAAATTTGGTGCATTTTAGTTTTAAAAAACTAGATCTGGTGGCAACGATTTTAATTATTTTAAACTGACCAAATTGGCCAATTTCGCACAATTTAAACGTATGCTTGTTTTGTCTAGAGGATTGTGGGGGCCTGGGCCCCCATTGGCCCCCCTTTGCCACGCCACTGCCTGCGCCACAGGGAAGTTGCCTCCCCTGCCCAGTTGTTGCACGGGGACAGTGCGTGGGGCAGATAAATGAGTAAACGTTTTTATATTTAAGGTGGTGTACAGTTTGAAACAGTTAAAACAGAAAATGGTGCAATGTAGTTTAGGCCTAATGTGAAGATTTCTGTGGCCTAGGTTTTCTGTATTAGCAGCAGCGTCATGGGGGCAAAAAATAGACGAGGCAAAAAGTTGTGATTTTCCGACAGATAGGCCTACTGCAAATTTCTGACAGAGATGATTATCGATGCTCAAAATTTTAATTTATTTACTATTTTTTTCACCAAAATGTTTTTTTCAGCACCCAATGGACAAATATTTTTCGACAAGAAAGAAGATTTTTCAACAACTCAGAAATGCATTTACAAAAACATACGCGTTGATATGATTTCAGTTAACGAAGCACAAATATTATTAAAGTAAATTTTATAGTCGCATCATAAGCCTACAAACACACCACGGGTGGCAGGCACCGTGTGAGAAGTGAGTACTGACAGTGCTTTCTTTGCTCAATTTACTATCATGTCTCTACACCTGCCAGCATAGTGAAACCTGTGCATATATCTAGTTCAACATTCATTCCTTCAATGTTCTATCTAGTTGAAATGTGCAATTTAATAGATTAAACGGCGTTACAATATTAGGTACGTGTAGAATGGGTTTACCCGTACGTACGTGAACGCCTCGCCAGTTATTGACTCCGCCCACACAGGCACACGTTCTGCTTACGTCACCACGCACAAAGTAGTTCCCAGGCGTTCCCATATACGTATAACCACACGTATATGCATAATCAAAACCTCCCTAATATAACATCGTGATGACGACCAGTTACGACAGGAAATTCCAGAGTTACTAGTTTTCAGCCATTGCAGCCTGGGGTGGGCGTGGTCTGGCTGCATAATTAGCGTTTCGTAAACATTCGTGATTTTGGACGGCTGTCAGCTGTTCACGAAACAACTCGTCACCAACCAATGAATGGAGGTTGAAAGAGTTTACGCCATTTGACATGTTTGACCTACCGAAATCACACCTTTAGTACACTGCTTAGCACGGTAGTGTGCTTATAACGCGAAAGTGATGTAATTACACAGACCTTCATGTCACTCTTGAACTTTGCTACTTTCGCAGCAACTTTAAGTATGTGGTGACAATACGCATCCTCATTCTCCTGCAAATCTTTCCTCTCTGCTTCCAGTCTGCAAACGCAACATCGGTTGTTACCTTTAAAAAATGACAGAAGAAAAGAACATTTTATGAAGTCACCAATTCATCCAGTACAGTCAAATTAGTAAAATTTGCTATACAGGAAATACATTCTCGTCATCCTTTGACAAAAAAAGATGTGTTTCAGTTGAGATACAGATTTTAAAGATAAAGCCGATACTGCTGTTTTTTACTAAAATGATTTGTAATCATCTTGAAAGTGAAAATAAACCACACCAGTGTGCCATTGCGGTATATGGTAGCTCTGCAGTTAGGCTGCTGGATATGTGAACGTCAGGTCGCTTGTTCAACTCCCGGCTGGTCCGTTACCAAGTAACATCTTTAGGCAAGTTGTTCACAACTATGTGCCCGAGTAAATGTATGTGCTCGTTGATTAGTGTCATCAGGTAACATTCAGGTTACGATTCGATTTTCACTCCTGGTCATTTGCAAGCAACTTGAGCAAGTTGCCAAACCTAGTGCGTGGTTAGGTCAAATCAGCCTCCTACACTATGTGGGATGAGAAATCAGTAGACTTAGCTTATTGGCTCCGGGGTGAAGGCCTGGTGTGGCTGATTAGGGTGGTGGTATGTCTGCTAGCTGCAAACCGTAGGTCCAACTGTTCACTGATGTGGGCAAAAAGATGGCTGTATAATGTGCTGTGGTATTATTAGCTCATGCCAATCAGCAGCCACTTTTGAGATTGCAAAGCGCTTCTAGTCATGAGTCTGACTAATGCAACAAGTGCTATAGCAAATACCAGACCTTTCTTTTCTACCTTCTATTGCAATATTTAAGAACTATACTAACACACTGCAATAAAAAAAATAACAGTTGTTAATTTTCTCAAAAGAAAGAATACTGAAGTGTTTAATCACTTACTGGTCTTTCTCAGCCTGTAGCTGCTGTTCGCTACTCTTGAGATCCCCGTGCGTCTTTCTCGATGCAATCACCGCATTCATGTCATCCTTACGAGCCTCCAGTTGCTGTATCTTCATTGCATGCTCCTGCATCATACATCAGAGACAGAGTATATTCCATTGCAATTACAGCGATACAATTATATGTACTCTGGCGTTAAAATGATTGAATGGCTATCTATATTTATAAACATATTCCTAAGTACACCACACACTGTAGTCATGTTTCTACTACCCTAGTACTGAAAGGAGCAACGAATGTTTATTTATATAAGCAGCTAATAAGTTATAATTATTTATTAAAATAAAGCCATCAGCAATTAAAGTAATCAAAAGTCAGACACCCTAACCATTACACCAGCAGTACTACAAATTTTCATAGCTAATGCAAACCCCCTTATTCAGTTCCAATTTCTGGTCAAGTGAGCACTTGTGTCACTTGTTCATTCACAAATTTGACAATGTGACTTTTATATATTCATACACTACAGCATGAACAACACATACTTACAAGTGGTATCATCGCAGAAGGGGGACATAGAAAGCAACTGCACAACCTCTTAGCTTCTTAGAAAATTTTCTTCCAAAAATGCAAAATTTGGGAATGAAAATTCCCACATACTGGATGAAATTTAGTTCCAAAATTAAAATTATGAACAATCACATATCTGCCATCAACAATTTGCAGACTTTGTCTGTACAAAAATCGCAACTTTTTGCCACCGTAGCTTTTTTAACATACCATGCCAATGATAGTTACAACAATCCAGATAAGATTAACATGGCAAACTAAACCTCTTTGGTTTGTTCAAGTTTCTTGTCATTTGATGCAATGGTGTTGGTCAGTGTGGTACACTCAGCTTTGCAGTCGGCAATGATGTCGTAGGTTTGCTTGACGGTCTCCTTCATCTTAGCAGCCTCGTCCTCACGCTGGCGACATCTCTCGGTCACTCGTTGAGTCAGTATATGCAGCGACGGCTGCAGCACCACACGGCAATGGCCAAAAATCAAAACGTAAAGCTGTCTATAGATCTTAATAGAAACCCACCTCAGACCTATGGAAATGGTTCACCACAAACAGTCAGTCAACCATCCAGGATTCCAGGTAGTTAACCATTTGATAGTGAGCCTGCCAGAAATCCAACACATGAGCTATTAATTTCAAGTCCTGCCATATGGGATAAAAGTATTACTCGACACACCGCCATGACCCCAGCCAAGCAGGCTGTGAGCAATCTACCTACCCCAGAGGGATGCCAGGTTGAGTTGACCTTGGTTATATACTGAGATGGTTTACCTGTAGTAACCACATGACAGTGACTCGACTGAGACTTGAACCGATTACAAGTCTGTCATAATCATTACATCAGCAAGCCACCAATACACTCAATAATCACTCACTGCACAACAATGCCACATGCAGTAATGGCAGCTATGACTACTTATCCTAATAAAACTCTGAATGGTTAATGATTCTCAGGCATGTCTTATTGGCTGGCCCAGAAATCACCTCACTCAAAGAACAAGCCGAGCCTACCTCGTCCAGTACTACCCTCAGACATCCAGATTTTGAAAACTTCAAATTTGCCTAAAAAGCATTTTAATCAAACGGCCAGCCTCTCAGTGTTTTTCGTGTGATAATAGTTTGTTTCATACAAGCCAATCGTCAGCTGTAGAATGCCTAATTTTGAAAAATTTGCGAAAAATCCAGCTAATATAACACTCAGCAAAATGGGCTAATGGAGCCAAAAATACCTAATTAAAAAATGTCCAAAAATGTGAACAGGCCACACACATAATTCAAACCAAATTCCAATGTACAGACCTATGAACTAAGGGCAAAAATGACATTACTTCCAGCATGCTTAAAACTTGCATAACATTGGGTTTTTGACAAGATTTTCAGCAAGTCGCAGACATGTCGAATTTTTTGGCCTTCTATGACAAGACAGACCTAATGAAATATGGCATTAACAGTGACTGTAGTAGCAATTCTGGTGACTCCGATCACTATTTATCCGTTGTAACTTGCGTGCAGACTTGTGACCTTAGGAAGATTCCTATAAGAAGCTCTGTACAATAAGTATCTCTAAGTGTGAGCAGCAGCAGCAACAGGAAACAGACCATGACTGACGACTCAAAGCGAATGCTTTCGGCTTCTGTGTAATCAGCTCTCATCTCATAGTCAGCACCAGCAGCAGCAGCACCGCCTGCTGACGACAGATTCAGCTGAAGCATCGGAGCCATCCTTCTGTACTCAGCCACGCTTGCCACCAGCTGCAGCACAATTTTCACCGATTTTAGTGCTGCAACTGTACGCGAAGTAATGAGAACATGTGCATCAAATTCTGTGAGCTTATCACATATATTTTGCACTCTAACAATGTGCATACATAAAAATACTTAATTAACAAAAAAAATACTGTAAATAAATAAAAAGTAAGAATTATTTTTAAAAATTTTTCCTACGTGTTTTGTTCGTTTTTATAATTCTTTTCACTATGCCTCATCCTCTCAATCAACACAAATTCCTGGCATAAACGCACCACCCTATACCCAACATACATCCAAGACTGACTCACACCTCCATCCATTTGGGGGGAGGTGGTATAATAATATCAACTCCTGTGATAACTAATACACTATGTGCAGATAAAAGCCTCACATTTCTTTGGCACCAAAGTACAAAAAATTTTGACAGATGTTTTGACCTACGACATAAGCAGACGTTCAGCTGTTTAATAATGATAAAAAGAAGGGTTATCATGTGCTGATAGTGCTTTGGCTTCATTGCAGATCCTGACATCTGGGTGTGGCCAGAGCAACTCTACAATAACGTCAGCTCACTCAGCTATTACCAAAGAACAACTGCATCAGCCACCCATCCAGCTAGGCAGAGCGGCAACCTACGGCGAATAGTAAGCCATGTTGGATGTTGTGACTGTGGCCAGAGACAAGCTGTGCTGCCAGAGAGAAATACAATTTCTCTTTAGGCTGGTGTGCTCAAGCACTCACTACAAAAAATGATAATGATAATTCATCAAATAAAACAAGAAACTTTCACAAATCACAATGGCTTTATTACGATGACTGCAACGTAACTGTTGTCCTAAATATTGCCTCAGTTATTACTACTGTCTAAAAATCTAGAGAGTAATAAGTACAAAGTACTGTTGTATGAGTCTGTAGTTCAGGAGACTTACCGACATCTTCTCCTGGCTGTATAGCTGTTCCTCATTGTTCAGATCCTGGTCTAAGTCAGCCAACTCCTTGTCTGTCTGAGCAACGTTACTCTTGAGCTCCGACAGCTGACTGTTGATGCGCTGTGCATCGATCCCTGAGACACGCTGGTTGCTTGCTATGTGCGTCTTCTTCTCAATTTCTTCATCCAAAGCATCCTTCATCTTCACTGCATCAGAACAACGTACAAATGGTTCAATCTCAGAGCTGTGCAGCATCATCTGCCATATGGGATCACACACTGTTACCTGCCACCCAACAAAGGTGAACGTGTCTCATCTTAACCCCAACCAGAAAGACCAGTACTTGATTTACCACCCTACACGACAGGGATAGAAGGCTGAGTTCTCCTGCAAGAAAAAATTCACAGCTGAACAAACCGTCCATTCATACATTTAACTCATTTGCTATAAAACTAAGCAGAGGTCAGCCCAGTGCAACACAATATGCGGCCATCCACCTGGCCACTGCACTAAGCAACCCTAACACTATGCTATGTCCTTTTCAGCTGAAAAATGGCAAACTGTGGTTACCCTGGCCCAGCGAAAAGTTGACACCATTTTGTGTTTTTATAACCTTTTTGTTTTTGAATAAAAATGCCCATACAAGGCAAATGAATGCATGGACGGGTATTACGGGTAATGCGAAATGCATAAAAACAGCGTAACAACACAACAGATTGCGGCACAAATCCATAAACAAAAGAATGATCTAAAACAGTTTAGACAAGATGACAGTATAATTTGTCATTCTAACCAAATCCAACAACAAAAGTGACCCAGTACTATTTTCACTGTAACACTAGACTACAAGAAATTTGAGCTAATGCTCACGAGATGCGCGAAAGCCTATTCATGTTCGCAAACTGTCAGTCTATCTCCCGCCATTTCGTCGCAGTTCATTTTGGAGTGTGCGCTGCAGCCAAAGATCGCAAAAATCAATAAAAACCCTTTATTTTGAAAATTCAGAGTCTTTCAAAGTAATCGATGTCGATACGACTGAAAAGCTTGTCACTAGTGCTTGTTGTGATAAACAGCATGCTCATGCCTATCTGCAACCGTTTTCACGAAAGACTGGCCAACAACGGTAAAATAACGACTTTACGGGGGTACTGCTCTTTGATGCCCTCGTGTGCAGATTTCCTTGAACCTAGAAAATCGAGACTTGGACCGTCGGAATCTATGTTCAATGCTGAAAATTTTATATACAGCTTATCCATGTCTATCTCAATTGGTTTCGACGCAATTCGCTGTTGTTGAAATGTGTCTCGCAGCCCGAAATTGCCAAAAAATCCATAAAAACCCCTATTTTAGCATTCAAGGTCATCCAAGGTCACTGAATTCAGTGGCAATCAAGAGCCAGTGTACACTTCCTATTAGGGATTAATAGTAACCTAGGCCCTATCTCACACTGTTATTGAAACACAGCAACTTACTGGCAAAAAATCACAAATTTTTCCCACCCCCTTCATTTAGCACCCTCGTTCCAGGTGACCCCCTTCGAATTTATGGAAAAGCTTTACGGTTCCTGAAAATAGAGTCTTCCATGCAGCCGAAGGTATTTGGTGATCCTAGATAAGCTTGCACTGTTTTTGACTGATCCACCCGTATGGCGAACGGACGGACGGACGGACAGAATTGTGATGGCTAAGCCAAGACACGCTGAAAGCAGTAGCTGCTTTCGCGCGTTTTTTCGCACGTAAAAATTTACCTGACAAAGAGGAGATATAAGAAAAGCTAACATTTCTGTTGCAGCTCTTCAGACAGAGCTTTCAGATTGGCATCATTAGTAGCATTGTGGCTAGCCAACGAAGCCACATACTTCTCCATCTTTTCAATGTCCAACGCCATCGTCCCATTTTCAGCCTCCAGGCTTGACAGCTCGTTCTGGTAACAGCAACACAGTGTCAGCTCGGCACATCATACTACGCTCTTGCTCAGTTAAAAAATTTTTCCAATACCACATAACAAAAATGCACTTTTGTTCTACATATGACTGTACAAAAACTCGGCTGCAACTAAAATTCTGTACTTTTTACAAATCCAGGCCGGATTTTGGATTTGTGCCAGATTTATATATATTTAGTTGCAATGAAATATGTTCCTCTGAAGTTAGTTGGTAGTCACATTTTGTTACATCTACTGTTTACATCATATAAAGTGAATTTTAATTGAAATAAGTTTCTTTTTTGTTTACTGAAAGTTCTTCATTACAGTTACCATAGTTATTGAGTCAAAAATAAAATTCCATGTGAGATTTGTAAGCAGGCAAAGTGGCTGAAATGCAATGTTACATGCATCACAATTAAACGTGTCACTCCACCGAGCTATGCATTACGCAACCGAACAGCTATAGTAATCGGCAATTAAGTAAGTGGTATCTTAACCACAGCAGACAAGCACACAAAAAACAATTTATTGCCATACTGCTGGTGCAATAAACAACTGTGACAGCAGTAGTAGATGTTCAATCAACTGCTGTATTACCACAGACAACAAAAATGTACGAAACTACTGGACTACTAATTTCGACTAAACACAGCATCAACAGCCATCTACGCACGATGACAGCACAATAACAGTCTCATTTGCATTATAATTATTATTCTATTTTAATGCCACACGGATGGTAAAAGTAAGGTAAAGGTGCCATACCCCCACTGTGGCGTAAACACAGTGCTGCTGAGAGTTGAGCCTGTAGATGGACAGACCACTGAGTCTGTGACGGATAGCCAGTGCAACGTCAGACCTATGGCTACCTTCCTGGCCACAGAGCATCACTGCCCTTTGGCCAGTACCAAATTATACCGCTTGGTGAACAGAGGCACTGAACAACTTGCCCACGATTGTTACCTGGCAGTGCACCGGATGGGAGTCAAACCTGCAACCTCAAGGTTACACGTTCGGCACGCTACCTTTGCACCGCACAGAAGAGCAAAATATGAAGTATGGAGTGATAGAGGTATGGTGCCTGGTTGGGATCAACAAACATTCCAAATACCAAACAAAGAGTTGTAATGCCAAAAGAAAAAATTCTTGAGAATTTCCAGTAACCGTGGTTGATCAGCCAATCACGGTGTTCAAAATATCTATCACTGAGATGTGGCTGGTGCCATAAGTTTCAAATGTCAATGGCATAATCTTCTTCTTCTTACTATTTTTATACGACCAGTAGTGAAGATTATTGTGAGGTAAAAACAAGTTGAAAACATAGCTGGAATGGCTATTGGTCTGGCAAACTGATGAAAAATGAGTCTTGCAAAAGCACGGGGTTGAAACCCCAAATCATCAGAAAAATATGCTGGAATAAAAACTAAGGTCCGGTTTTTCCATGTACATTTGATGGCCGATCAAATTGATCTCCGATCAACTTTGGTACTTGATCTGAGATCATTTCAATAACCGTTTTTCCATCACCAATTAGCGACTGATCGTCCATCAAATCTCCTATCAAGTTGATGGCCGAATATTGGCCGATCAAGTCAGATAATTGACGATTAAACGTGGCGATCTGCAGTTCGTTGCTTATTCGCACCAGAAACAACGCTTCACTTCGCTGCTCAGAACGACAATTCACACATTAAAATAAAGTTCCAGGCATGTGCATAGTGTTTTGTGGAGAAATAAAATGGATAGACGCTCCCGTATAATTTGATTTGCGGTAGAACGTATTTTTGACAGCAGACAATATGGACGGTATCATTGATATCGTTGCTATGATGACGTTTACTGCCTATGGTGTCCACTTGCAGCGCATGCCCATTAGCACAACACCGCAAATTGAGATCACTGTCAGCCAATCAGATCGGCATAAAGTAGGCTCAGTTGACAGCCAATCAACTAATCGCTGATCACGTAATTGGAGATCGAAAATGCATGGAAAAACAAAACACAGTTGATCGACGATCAATTCTGAACATCAAGTTAATCGAAGATCAAATTTGATTTGACTGGAGATGGAAAAACCGGACATAAACCTCTCTATCATCACCAGAAAGGTTACTGATTCTCTGGCCCAGATTGCTGATAAACTCCAGTGCTGAAGCATTGAGAGGGCCAGGTTTTCTACCACTACTATTACTATTAGTACTATTCTATGCCCCCGTAGTTTTGAAGGTTCTAGAGGTTAAAAGTAAATGTTATTAATATTATTATAATCATTAAGTAGTTATTAATAAGCTGGCTGCTGACCGGCTGAGAGTCGAGATGTGCCAGCATCTGTCTATTGCGCTCCGTGTCCTGCTCAAGCTTCTCAAGTTCAGCATTCGACACTGCACTGCTCTCTACACACCACAATTTAACCAACAACATTGATCATAAATAAACTAATAAAACAAATAAATAAACATTGTTTGTGTGTTCTGCTCCAACTTCTACAACTGAACAGCCCTCTTTCAGCACAATTTAACTCACGTTATTAATAATCAGTTAAATAAATAAACTAAATAACATATAAACTTAGTTTCCTACCCCTGTTTCTCCAAATAAGCACTATGCACTAAACACTTCTCTTCGCACTGCAATAACTAATGTTAAAATAATAATAATGATAACAAGATAATCGAAATCAATGGCAATAACAACGTCATTACAAAACAGACAATTTCATGATTGACTTAGCTCTCCTATCTCTCACTACAGTGTCTGGAGTGTTATAAGTGCCCATAATCTCACTCCACTCGAGCGTGACTACTGATGACTGATAGCGTCTTACATTTGTATATCACACATGCATCCAGGCAGAACATGCCTTTGTACACGGCCAAGAAAATGAAATAAGTACGTATCAACAACACAGTTTATGTTTTATGCCTCATATGCACTCTCAAGTGTGTTTCGACACACTGATTTCATCACTAATAGTGATGACACACTAGCCAGTTTCAGGCGCCTGTTTCTGGTACGAGTCAGCTAGTACCAGAACTGGTAACAGAAACTGGTCAGTCTGTCATGCTTTTCTGGTGCCAGATATTTCTGGTGCCAGAAACCGGCGCAGGATAGAACATGTTCAATTTCAGGCCGGAAAGCTGAACTGTGATTGGTCAGTCTGAGCAGAAGACAACACTGCTTGTTGGTTTGTAAACAAAAATGGAGCGGCATTTAATCTGCGTTGCTTTTTCTTTGGAATTTTTTTCGACAACCTGAATGCTAAAATAGCGGCTATAACATCATCATTTTCAAAATTCTCAAAATCGGAATACATGTCTTTTTCTTTTTCTGCCGGTATCATTTGCCAGCTAAGTATGTCATGGTTTCTGGCACCAGACAACTGGCATCAGAAAATGGTCAGTGTGTCATCACCTCAACTCACTTTTTCTATAACCTGCTTTCTGGCCTTCTAACTGCCCCATTTCATTCACTGCGCCACTCCATAAATTTACTTACTGACTTAACATGAAAATGAAATTTTAATTATACACAATGTTACCTAATCTAACTACCAAGTAGCGACAAAGTCAGTCAAAACTTGATATCGATAGAAAATGTACACTGAGTAACTTTAAATTTCGCTGAGACCTAAGTTTTTACACGCGAAAGCAGAATGCTTCGCGCGTCTTTGCCATCGTCTGGGCGTCCGTCCGTCTGTCTGTCCATCCGTCTGTCACACTCGTGAGCTGTATCAAAACGGTGCAAGCTAGGATCACAAAATCTTCACCGTGGACTGCCCCAAAGTCTCTAGTTTATCGTGACAAAATTTCGTGCCACTGGGTGCAGGGGTTCCCCTTGAACGAGGGCGTCGAAGAGGGGTACCCCCTAAAAAGACGTCATTTTGCCGTTATTGGCTCGAATAATGTGAAAACGGTTGCAGATAGGTACACACATGCTGCTTATCATAACAAGCACTGGTGACAGGCTTTTGGGATTTATCAACATCGATGACCTTGAACGACCTTGAACCCCTCAAAAAGGAATTTTTAGTGAATTTTTCGCAATTTTTGGATGCAGCTCACAT
>Ga0209367_1011188_pt1 | contig 11939 bp, 7 predicted proteins | sample WorMetLIZISLAND2_FD_187412 | JGI IMG/M metagenome (GOLD analysis project Ga0209367, IMG submission 187412) | Marine gutless worms symbiont microbial communities from Max Planck institute for Marine Microbiology, Germany - Olavius geniculatus... ... | reverse complement strand
CAAGTAATGAGGCCATTAAGCACTTTATCTCTTTTGCTTTGTAGTAGTGTTATCAGTATCAGTATTATCAGTTTGTGCATGTGTTTCATATTGTTAAATTACTATTAATATTATTATTATTATTATCTTTCTTTCTTTTTATATGTAGTACTTCATAGTTTATGTAGTAGACTGTAGCCCTATAGCATGATTATTATTACTGTCTCTTATATGGACCTTGTTGTCTGAATTAAACATATTTGATTTGACTTGATTGATTTTATCTACCACGCACGTTGCAGACAGCAGACACAATGCTACAAACACACAAAACTTGCCGAAGAATGTCGATCCGTTCCCTGTTTTATGTCATGCGTAATTTAGGCTACGGCTGCCGTGAAATAAAATAAAATCTTACATTATAATATCATTTATGGAATGCATTGATGTGTCCTGAAATGGATAGATATGTTTATGGACGTACACATATGTGAATTTTTACCAAAAGTCGACAACATATGCTCTCCTTGAATTTGTAATAATGTATCTACGCTGTTGCTTAATGTTCATGTCTGATGTCAAAAAATTGAATTGTCGTAGGCCTACACCATGCAGCCACTTAATGTGCACTGTGTCTCAAAAAACGTGTTGTTTTTTCAACACTTCCGTAGAACATTGGCAAATTCTAAGAATTTTTGGCATGCAACACAACACAGAAACTTGATGTAAATGACTATAGTTTTGCCCACCTTACCTTAATACTGTTGCTACACTACCTTGTAAAATGCTAAAGTCGTAGTTTGGCCGTTTACGTCAACTCAAAAATGATTAACTGAATAGCGACGAAAACGACTGCCAATTATTGAATCTTGAAAATCACATGTGTCATATCACATCATCTTTATTACAGCATGTGCTCAAAATGTCCTCCGCCAGCACGAACGCAAGCGTGTAGACGTTGACGCCACTTGCCAACAGCATGCTCAATAACCGCGTGACTCAAAGCGTCTCATTCGCTGTTAATGCGTCATTTCAGTTCGTCGACGTACGATCTCAAAATGAATACAATTGGTGTTAAGCAACTAAAGTAAGTAACAAATTTTCAATGACTCTGTGGTCTCAATAATTCTCCGAGCCGACGCATGCGCTAGACAGTATAAAATCATTATCGTAAACGACCAAACTACGATCTTCCGCATTCCACAAGGTAGAGTAGCAACAGTATTAAGGTGAGGTGTATAAAATTACAGTTATTTACGTCAGGTTTCTTCTTGATGTTGCATGCCAAAAATTATTAAAATCGGCCAATGTTTCACAAAGTAGTTAAAAAAAAGTGGCACACGTCTTTTGAGACACGAGGTACATTCGACAGAAAAGGACGTACCGTGATTTCAGAGATCTTGCATTTAGTTTAGTGACTTCTGGTAGCCTACCCGTGAGGCCACTGCACGTGAGACACTCCTGGGTATAGGCCGGGTACTGTTTTATCAATGCCCATTGTTAGCTGTTAGTACTAGTTAAACCTAATCGTATCTATGAGTAATATGTCTGGATCACGGATGCAACTGACGGTGGCTGCCGCTGCTAGGGCCTGCATGATAGTGGTATATCGGGTGGGCCAAAAAAAGTAGCACAATGTTTTTATACGCCAATAACTTCATCAAATATTAACCAATTTTCAAAATTTTTCACTGCCAGAATTAGGAAAAAAATTGTAGTAACACTATCATTAACCCCCCATCACACCTCAAGTATGTCGCTACACTACATAGTAAAATATCAGTGTCTTAAGAGCAATAATTAAAAACAAGACAATATCTGTAACAACACAATGTAAGAAATTAACATCTGGAAACAACCTGTTTATTGCCTCAGTTATTGTCCAAAGTAACTGTCACATCTCATAGTTTCTACACAATGTTCAGAACCAAATGCTGCGACTGTTCCACTCAGTGACGATCGCCTGCTTCAACAGATTGTTTGACGTGAACGGTTGATAGGTCATCTTTTGAAAGGCACCCCAAACAGCATAATCGACCGGATGTAAGTCCGGGCTGTTTGACGGCCACAGGTCAGGCTTGATCAACGTTGATCTTATGTAATAGGTCCGTGTCATCGCCAGTTTGAGTGCGATGTCTGACATTTAACCAGGTAGTGTAGCAACACATATGAGGTGTGGCGGGATCTTCAGTAATAGTGTTACTACACATTTTCTCCTGATTCCGACCATGAAAAAGTTTAAAAAATTGGTTAATATTTGATAAAGTTATTGACATATAAATTCATTGTGCCATTTGTTGGCCCACCATGTATAATACTGCAGCTCATTCAAAACTTGCTAAATGCTCACAGACTGACCAATTGGTGCTGATAATTTCTGCCCGATGTTACTCAATATTGTGACAATTGATTTAATTATATCATTCAGGCAACTAAATCTACTAAATTTTCTTCTTATAGGAAGTTACTTCAGTGCTATGACTGCCAACAAAACAGCACCCCATGTGACGGCGTGATCTAGAGTTTCGGCCGTACGTCCACATAATAAACGCTATAAGAGTTGCATGCTCTATCCGTGGTAAAAAAATGCATAACACTGCATAAAACTATAAAATAACATTACCGGTAATTTTGAAATGCAGCATCATCTGCACAATTACGTCAGACAATCATTACTGAGCGAACATCCTACAAGTTGGATAGCCTATGTGTATCCGGGTGGGCCAAAAAAGTACAAACCCCTTTCAACTGTGCGTCAGATAAATTGCAAAACGACTGCAACATTTGCTATCAATCATTCACAGTTTGAATGTGCTTATTTAATTGAAAACTTTTTCGTAATTTTTTCGGAACTGCAGTGTTTCTGTACACGTAGATCGTGAATCAAACAACCTTCATCATTAGTTAATTTAATTGATCCAAGCGTTGAGACGAATTGCAATTTATTCGCATAAAAACGGAATTTGTTTGCATCAGCGGACGAAGAGTAAACAAAAATTGCATATAGAATTCGTGCAAATACCAACAGAGAAAACTCAAATACCAAAATGGGGTGTCACTTTTTGGCCCACCTTGCAGAATACCGGTTTTTAAGACTGAGCGGCTTTGTAAACCATTTACCACAGACTATTAACATACATACAAAAATGCACACGCCGTGAAATATCACGCGTGATATGACAATGCCGACTCTTAGATCTCAAAACCAGTGGAGAAAAAACTTTCTCTTAACAGCGATCAAACACAAAAGTTCTACTGCAGAAACCGAGCACCAGCTCACCTGATTGATGAATTGAATATCATAAGTAGTTCACGCGAATATTATGATTTTTGCAGTTACTAGAGGGAACGAGAACGCATCTGCAGCAAATGTGCCAGACAGGAGAGAGCAGTTAACAAGCTGAACCAGTGATTCGTGACGAATGATGATGCCTTGGACCGCGGCACAGCGTCGGGAGACGTCTTATGCAGAGATGCCGCCGACTCGCCGGCATCTACACACGAAGGTCAATCACCAACAACCAACACAGCTCTGTGACCGATGCGAGCCGTGCTCATCTCAGTTTCCGAGGCCATGGACCACTGCAGCTGTGAGTGCAAAACACAGCTCAGATAAAATTATGGGAAGATGGCCAGAACTCGAATACACTGTCGTTACCTTTCCAGCGATTAAACCGGTACCAAATTCGAAACTCAAAGTCGGAAAAAGTGCTGGTTATTCTGACAAAAACTGGAGCTTGGACACGTTGCACAAACTGTTGAACTGCATGAACAGGTTGTGCCAAGTCTGATTCGTTTTTCGTGAATATCCGCGGCGCGACTGTAAGCTTATGTTCACTTGGAAAAGCAAACTGTAAACTTCAAACCATTGTGTGTATTAAACCGTACAGGATATTTAAATAAAATGTATAACAAAACATGCTGGGCACACACTCGTGTACAACGTATAAACTGCGAAGGTTTGTATCAATTTCGTTACGCCGTTGCTGATATACAGAAGTTTTATTTTCTACAGAATCGTTTTTACTGCACATAACGTACATTTTAATCACTGAATTAATCTAAGACCAAACACGACATAATTATAGGCCTAAGCCCCTATCATCTCTTCACTAAGTTTTCAGAGGCATGTAATATGTTACGCTTAACCGTAACAGCACGTAATTACACGTTTCTAATCATTTATGACATTATGCGTTACAGTTCTCAACAGGAGACGAAAGGAAAAAACAGGTCGAAAGGCAATAATCTGAATGCAATGTAAGCCTACGTGTTGACCTATCTGCATGTAAGGGCGCGTAGCCTACAGAGCAACATAACTGCTGAACTGAGTTTAGTTTTTGACGAACTGAACAATGGGCAAGAAGTAATGCATTACAGTAGGCACCGTGTAACGGCGTCGGTGACCTACGTGACTACGCCCACGTACGCGTCAGCCAATGACCGACAGAGTCGCTCTGCTTGCCCATTGGTCAGTTCGTCAAAAACTAAACCATGTCAGCTCAGTTACGGCGTGCGCCTTGACGTAGAATACCGGTGAAGGGTGGGTCAGTGACGAATGGTTGGTGGACGTATTCGTTGATGTCATTTTCAGTGTAGTAGTAGTAGTAATCGTCGTTGTAGTCGTACAGCGACGTTGTCGACGGAGTAGTTGTCGTTGTCGTCGTGAAGTCCTGTTCGCTGAGACATTCGCCAGGCGGCGCCGTATTCGGACACCGCACTTCGGCGTTCCATTCGCTCACGCCTACAGCACAGCAGACTCACAACTTCACAGCATCAATCAGCACCATTTATTTAAATTTCTCGACCTTGCAAACGCGTGAAAATGAAACATGTTATGACACTGGCTTCAAGTTCACTGTTCTTGCTCAATAATATCTCACCGCTCTGGAATTTTTGCTTGAAAAGTCAATCATCAACGTCTTAATTAACTCAGACAACAGTTCTTAAAACTTATTGTAAGCCATATTACGGTCCTTCTATAAAAATGCACCACAGGTGTTTTTTGGCTTGCACCACTCACCTCTGTCACGAGGTCGAAATTATACACAAATCAGGAACACTGAAAATAAATACTGTAGTATTCTCCGAAACAAAATGCCCAGTGCGGGGGTCCAGAGGCAGAGCCCCTGGTCAGAGGTCAGGGGGCGAAACCCCCCTGAAGCCGAAGCATTTTTGGCTTTTGGACGTTCAATAGAAGCCGCAAATTTGCCCACTTTTCTAAAATTAACGTTCAGCGTATAGGCTACGTTAAACTGCTTGCGTTGATAAATGAAGCTAACAGCTGGTCTTTGCACGCCGGCGCTGTAATCTTACAAGCTCGGCGCACCTTAGACAGCTAATCAGCGTAAATGTGTCGACAGCACGACAATAAACTGGACGCATGCGTCGATCGTCCGGTCCACTGCGGCTTCTGACTACAATCTATGCCGAGCTAGGTCAATGCAGCAAGTGACCGTATAAACACTCCAGACTTTCTGTAGGCCTAGCACGCATGCATCGGACTTTTGCAGAATATTATTATTATGTAACCACACGAAACTATCTGTAAAATTTCGCCTTTGGTCTTTCGACCCAAAATGTCAGCATGACGCCCCACTTCGTACACAAACTAAAATAAATGAGCTCCATTTTTCTACATTTATGAAACAATTACAAAGCGACAGAGAAAATAAATAAACAATAGTCATGCAAGAGGCGACATACCCACGCCACATGCCCACGTTTTTACCGGCGAAGATAATGGAAAGAAAGCAAAGCAGACGAGTGAAAAGGAACAAGAAGCTCAGTTGTCGCTAGGGTGGGGCCGATCGTACTGGTTGTCACTGACCTTGCAGGTCATCCAAGGTCAATGATTTTTATGTCATCTGAAACGGCATATACCACTTCCCATTAGTGATTAATAGTAACCTTGGCCCTACCTTGCACCGTTTAGCCACAGTGCATACGTGACAGACAAACGAACGAACGACGGACAGATGACAACTACGACAAAGAGCCGACCTTTAAGCTTACAGTTTAGCGGTCGGACCAAAAAGAGAAGGAAATATGACTGATAGTCAACAACTAGTGAAAATGAAAAAGCTGCATGCGACAGCATATTTAACGGCGAACAAGCGGACTAACCGTGTGGATATTTGGGCCGAAGTCTGCAGGCGCTGGCGACCTCGTTGATGTTGCTCGAAGTGGCGACGATCTCGGTGTCGACGGGTAAAACCAGCAGCCGAGTAGTGCCGCCAGGGACCCGTGTCTCTTGCACCTCGGCGATGACGATGTAGTCCGTGTCTGGACTGAGCGATGTCGAATAGCAGCTACCCGGTATGTAACCTGTTTCCATCGACGAAACGACGTCATCTTACACTGTTTCAGATCACACATCTGCATAGGCTGTCCAATTACAAGCACCAAAGTTATCTGCTAAAACGCGGAATCGCTCCTCGCTTCAACCTTCAAAGCTCCTTTCCCCTGCGAGATCAGGATCCCATCTGACACAATAACTCATTTGACTCAGTGGCGTAACTACTGACCCGCAGACCCCGCAATGCAAGGCGGGTGCAGATCTAGGGGGCCCAAAATTATAATGTTTACTTTTACTCGGAGAGATAAATGACGAAATTCGATGTGAGGTTTCCGGGGCGCCAAAATGCTGGCTTTGCTCCGGACTCCGCTGGGTAAGCTCAGGCGCTCCCCTAACTTGCTAGCTGCATTGAGGAGACCTAGGCCTACTTGTAGGGAAAGTAAGCGGAGGGGAAAAGAACAGGCAGAAGGAAAAGGAAATGACAGAAAAAGAAGGCGGGAGAGGAAGGGAGCGTAAAGGGAGAGAAAAGTTACGCCAGTTACGCCACTGATTGGACCCCCACAAGTGTAGGCCTACCTGCATGCTAAGTGTCAAATGGCATGTATATCCGTCGAACGCTTTAAGCGGGGTACACGAATGTAACATACGACAGACGACAAATAGACAGACCACGCTACGGAGAAATATGCAGCCGTAGGCAGAATTTGCTTGCGCTAAAGCGATTCCGCCTATAATGAGCATTACTGTCCGGAGCTACGTCAATATTGTAAGCAACGAAAAATTTTATGAAACGAGTCAGACTGATGGTTGGGAAATAAAAGGCCACTAAAATAACTGTCTTAGGCTGGACTCGAATCTCGACAGCAAAATAATAGCTGCGGAACTGCGGTACAATTTATCGCAGTAGCTATTCTGCTGTCAAAACTCGAGTAAGAATTTTTGGGTCAGTTTTGGGGGAAAAGGTTTTCGATCGGCATTAACCCTGTTCAGCAGCATCATGGTCTGAAAAAGTAGCGGTGCAAAAATTGCTATTTTCCGACAGAGAGCAACTGCAATTTTCAATTTTTACCGCTAAATCTTTCCAAAAGGGAGTAGTTTGCAGCTTAATTTTGCATTTTTGAACCACAATTTTCCGACAAAAATAAAATTTCCCAACAGCCCACAATTTAAGGGGGAGTAATCGTGTAAGTGCTCATTGCCACTGCTAAGACGCCACGAAAAGGTTCATGTCACTGAAGATAGGCCTACTTTTTCAAATGTTATGCACGAATCGCGCGTTTACACTCGCTGACCGCCTTCCACAACCGATCACACCGTCACACGCCGCACGTAGCCGATTCGTGCTGTGTAGGCCTATCTAATCTGAAGCTGATGACATTTGCTGGTAATTGGATTCGCAGAACGACACAAACCTTCGGGGACCAAAATGGTACGAATATGTTGGGCTAGCAGCCGGAGGCATACGCGATAGGATTGCACCAGACTGACCAGTTGACACACAGAGCGAAACACGAGTTCACCAACACCATGACCAGTGGCTGCTATCCCTATACACTGTACCTGGTGCGCCCAGTGAAAAAATGGGGGCAGGGAGTTTTGTCAAGGATGTAGATCAAAACTTCCCTCCTTTTCACTGGGCAATCTACACTCTTAACCAAACTTCTCCCACTATTTTTCATTCCCCTGTACTCCAGTAACAAAACTTCTCCCCTAGATAAAAAGGAGCCTAAGGGGGTACTTGAATTTAAAAGTGAGAGGGGGATTTCAGCCCCAAAATAGAGGAAAGTTGAGCTTGATTTCGATTACAGATTTGGGGAGATGAAAGCCACTGGACATGGCGCATGCACGCCGTTCCTTCGATTAGCAGAAGAAGAAAAGGTAAAAGTGTAATTCTCTAACGAAAACCAGCTTCGACAGTTGCAGCATAGCTTCACTTCAATGTTTAACTCATTATTTCACTCTTTCAATCCATATCTGGCGTGTGGAGGTATTTAGTGGGCTTGCGGCGATTGAGTTGTAAGCAACGACCGACTGACAAGACCTGGTGTATTTGGTTGCGACGTTTGGCGACCTCGGCCTGCCTGGAACAAATCAGCAATCACGTCGAAGTTGACAACAGTATCATGACATCAGCCACACGCTATTCTTCGGTTACTGACAAACTGTAATACCCCGTTTACACGATGAAGCAAACATCGAGCAAACATCAAGCAATTAGAGCACACGTCGTGCACGTGTATTTTGAATGCATTTGCTTGATGGTTGCTTGATGTTTGCTTGATCGTGTAAATGGGGTATAGCCTAAAGGTGCTTTCTCACTGCGCGCGTCAACGCGCGTCAACGCGTGTTGCATATTCATGAGCCAACTAATCTGACGTTTGAAAGTGTCGAGACTCAGTTCTGGGTTACGAAGACTGTCTGGCAGCGAATTCCAAGTCGACGGGCCCGCAACAGCAAAGCGCTGACGACCGAAACTGTTCAATCGATCTCAATCGACTGTTCATCTTCAATCAAGCCCTAATCCAAGCGTTACCTCACCGTATAGAAAAGCGGATAAATAACTACAGGACGTCTCGTCACAGATTCTATTTATGATAATAATGAGTTTGGCTAGGACACTTTCATTAGTTGGCTCATGAATATGATGCAACACGCGTTGACGCGCGTTGACGCGCGCAGTGAGAAAGCAGCGCAAAGGCCAGAAATGCCGCGGGAAAGTAACTTCAAGCAAGTCGTCGTCGTAGCTGGTGCGAACATTGGCGGCACGGCACCCAAAAGCCAGGCCGTTAAAAAACTTCTTCCTGAGATCAGATCTCTTTTTTTTACACGACGAGTTCTAAAATTAATGTAGACAAGGGTGCGGTGCATGGCAGACTGCACGAAGTTTTCAGACAACGGCACCAAAAAGCTTATCAGTTCCCAAAAAATTGTAGCCCTTCGAAAATGGTAAATGTTATGTCAGTGAGCAAATTTTTCAGCAACATAATATACTGAACTAAAAAATCAATGCCAGATATTTATGCTAAACCACATCAATTTTCAGTGCCAAACGCCTTTAAAAACGCACAATTTGAGTTATTAATTTTGACAGCTGACGCAGTGGGTAACCATGCGTTGGCTGTGAAAATAAGCATTATGTAATTGAAAACCAGAAGTGTAAGCTAAGTGATGGTTGTCAGGCAAGGCACGAAGCAAGCTAGTTGTCGACCTAATTCGAAGACTCGCAGACATAGCACCAGCTAGGCAGAGGGGGAGAGAAAAAGAGAGAGAAGATGAAGAGGATGAAGCGCAGGTGGTCCACAGTCCAGGGCCGTGCGTCGTCGGTCTCCAAGACTGATCGACCCAAGAGCCACACAAGCGCCGTACATACGCTTCCATCAATATCACTAAAGCCTTGTTCATAGCGACGAACTCAACTCAACTCAGCTGACTTAGTTTTCCATTCCAGTGCGTGGAATTTGGTGATGAACTGAGTGATTGTTACTAAACCGAAACCATAATGCCAGCACCTAGGCGTTAGCATTCGCAACTCGCAAGGCTTCGCGCGTAATTAAACGTATAGGCCCACTTCTATATGCAAGTAGGCCTATCTTGTTCTTAATGCCGCGTGTGAAAAGTACTTCTTTGGCATCTCCTCCGTGTGTTTCTTTTTCTTATGAAGTTTGAAAGAATAAAATAACGCAATTACCGCAACGGCTTTCCTTTTTCGTAAAGTGCATAGGCCTATTGGCCTCATATTGGCGCTATAATGTTTGCAATGCTTAGCGTGGGAAATCTCCAAGCGCGGCGCACTGCCATTGGTCCAGTGTGAGTCACTTCAGTTGAGTTGAGTTGAGTTTGTCGCTATGAACACGGCTTAAGACACTGGCTATAGGCTCAGCGAGTCGGCGACATATAAGCACTGCGTAAACATCGCAGAGAGCGACGCTGACTTGAACTTTCTGTACAGAGAAAACGACGAACCTGGTTCATAGGCAGGCCAGTGTCAAAAGCGTCAGAAACATAAGTTGGGTCCAAGTTAGAATTGCAGTCCCTTAAGTCGGTAAAATAGAGTACCGGAAAAATCTACCATTTATCGTAAAAATGTCACTATTCTATCATATAATTATTCTTGCGTGGTAGATCTACTTTTCCTGTACTTAGCTTGAAGAAATTTTGCACAAACATGTACTGGTATTGAGTTTCCATTGAATTTCAAGGTCATAGGTCAAAGGTCGAGATCATTTTATTCGCTGGTGGAGCAAAGTGACTTTCACCTAATTGCATGTTTTCGTCGAACGTGAAACAAATCGTAGTTGATAACGCTGTTTCCGCTTTTCGACTGCTTGATGCATCCCAGAGGTATTCGCGATCGAAGTTTAAGTTAGAGTTGGCTAAAATCAAGAGCACTGTTGATAACTCATGAGCCGCTGCACTTAGCTTGATGACATTTATTAGAACAAATATAGCCGCGCGTAAAAAAATAGAGCCATTTTCACTTTACTAATAAAAACAACTTTTAGAAGCTTCTTGCATATCAAGGTCATAAGTCAAGGTCAAGGTCAAAATCACATGTGTTGTTTGTGCTTTGTGTGCGAGCCACGGCAGCTATATACCGCCTTGAGCAAGGCTTGGCAGTGTAGTCAAAGCTTTTAACGGTTCCGTCATATCTATTGGCTATACAGTGCTATCGCACGTTGCCTCGCGAATATCGCCAATTATTGTTTTCGAAAAAAACTACCTCCTGCAGTCGTCTGACGGTCGCGGCGACCGAGCAGCAAAGCGATACGCTTACGAGGAAACCGTCAGTATTATGAGCCATGAATCTGCACATGACTGAAGGTGAATAGTTTTTAAGAGTGTATAGGGCCCTATGTGTGTGGCAACTGGCGGGCGAGCTCCAGATTAGATAATCAATTCCCGAGTTGGACGCAAGAAAGCGAGCACCCGCTGACTCGACGTAAATCAAGCAAAATATCGTACGCACGAAGGCCAAGCGAACGTCGCGCGTGGCCCCGCACTAAGTTCATGAACTCAAAGTCGACATATAGGCAGGCCTACACTCAACTGATCTCATTGCCAATGCCTGTCACCCAGCGACTGAGCGACACCAACAACTAGACTTCTCCACGCCATGCCCTGGCTTATTACGAGGCACTAGGCCTATATCCCATCACACTCTCAGTCACTCATCGGCATCGGTTGGACGCCCGCAGATTTTTTCCCGGGGGCCAACGAGATCAAGGCACGTCGGCGTCCACAACGAGACGTTTCGCGCGTTGATTAGAGGTCAGAAATTAATAGCAAGCAAGCAAACATTTCCTTCCGCAGCCCCTGAGCTCATTAGAGTCTGGACTAGAGTCTAGAGTCTCCGCTTATCAAAAGCGGAGTTTATCAACACACTTTTGAACTCACAAAACGCTCTGGTGGAACGATAGTATAAGCAGCAAATGAGAATAATTTTGTTTTTTCTCTGTCTTCTGCCCGATTTGCCCTCAGACCGAAACTGAGTCCAAAAAATCAGGAATTTGGGAAATTCATCATGTTGTGGACCGGTACAAAGCACAGTCTGTCACTACTTGATGGTTCCGGTCCGAGTCTGTGTCATGGAAATGACACCATCATTCCTAGCGAGCACGTCCGTGTTCTCGGTGTCACCATCTCGTCTGACCTCGGTTTGAAG
>Ga0209367_1011187_pt1 | contig 11939 bp, 5 predicted proteins | sample WorMetLIZISLAND2_FD_187412 | JGI IMG/M metagenome (GOLD analysis project Ga0209367, IMG submission 187412) | Marine gutless worms symbiont microbial communities from Max Planck institute for Marine Microbiology, Germany - Olavius geniculatus... ... | reverse complement strand
GATATTTCAGTCCCAACCACAGTCCTGGTAATGCAGTGAAGAAATATGGCTGCATTCTTACATTAATAATGTGATAAATGTAATTAGATAAAGTGGCGATCTACCACTAGTAATTTTCTGCTCACTAGTGCAAGATCGCCGATCTACCACTAGCACTGACCTTAATTTTATTAGTTTTGTTCAGGTCGTTTTTACAGCAACTAAGTGATAATGCAGTAAAAGTTTAAGCTGACAAAATGTTCCAAATGGTAGCCATGCTGCAGGTAAAATATTTCCGGAGATCATAGCGACACCTTTGATTTTCGGCCAAACTGGATGTGTACTTACCTACAAATCTTGTAGTAATCACACCAATCAGTAATCATTTAAAATGTTTGTCGTCAAAGGTTTCGTTTGAGCGCTGGAAACAATTAACTTTCTACAATTTTACAGTATATGTTCTAGTTCTCGAGTTATTACAAAATGGTAGGTTAACCCACCTGCTGCCAGGACGCGCGTAATGGCGGCCGTCAAAGTGGTCTTGCCGTGGTCGATGTGGCCGATCGTCCCCACATTACAGTGCGGCTTTGTCCCCGCCGTCTTCGCCGCCGACGGCTGGGTGGCTAACCATCGGCACTGGATGATGCCGAAATTAGCAGACGACCGATTAAAATTATTTAATCGTAAACCCATCGATAAACTACTACGAACAGCGGTCGCACACACAATGCTGCGACTTCGCAATAAACTGCACACACCGAATAATATAGACATTATTGAAATTTATGATGTTTATCAGTATACAAGTTTACAATGTTTGTAAATATACTATAGAATATTTAACGCCTATAAATAACTGTGACTCTTTTGCATAGGGCTGTGCTGTACTCTAGTTTGAAACAATTTTGGATTCGAGTTCGACTCGAGCATAATTATCAACTATTTCCGGTACGTTTTTTGAAAATTATTAATACAAAAATTTGATAACAAAATCTGTCACATTCATGCTCTTTGAGACCAAGTGCTGGGATCACCGTATCTTCACTGTCGGCTGCCTGGAAGACTCTAGTTTCAAGATCAGTAAAGCTTTTCCATAAATTCGAAAGGGGTCACCCCAAACGAGGACGCTAAATGACAGGAGGGTGGAAAAAATTGCGATTTTTAGCCTATATGGCGTTGGCTGAGCGAGACAGGTCGCGCCCTCTGGCAAGTACAAGTACAACACTATAGATAATTAGCTGCCGGTCGTCTGGCGCTCTCTGGCGACTGTAATAAAACATCGATGCTAGGATGGGTGAACTTAGATTTTGTTTTACTGGGCTTTCAAACTTGCACCGCTGTTGCGCGTTCCCCTTTTGCGTTAGCTGGGCTTTTCTTGTTATGTTAATGTTAAACTTTCCTGTAGGTGTAGGCCTAGCCTATAGACCTTACAACCGGCTTGACTTCCAATAAACTAGAACACACTTGGCCTATAGGCCTAGGCCTATACATTTTATTTTGTCGAAACATCAGGCTAGACCTATTATCTTATTAGGCCTATGTGTCGTCACCTGGTGAGCCAATTCACTATGTGTGGTATAAAAGTGTGTGCTTTAGGCCTAAGTTAATTCATATTGTTGTCGAATAAATCCGGTCCTACCATGGTCAGCTAGGCTATTTATCCGGCAACCGTCTTTGACGGCCGTAGCTGGTACGTATACGAGCACCGTATCAGCTATGTAGGCTATGTGTTTCTGCGGCGGTACAACGAGCATATCCTCACGGCAGCCGGCCAACTGACGACCTCGACCATAGCAGAGTATCACGATCGAGTTGCGTCCAGTCTTCAAGGGTAATGCTTGTTTCTAGTGCACTGCAATAAATTCATGATCAATGTCTTAGGTTGGTGTTTATATATCGTCATATAATTCTCTTAAATACGCTAACCCTCACACTAATATTAACCCTAATTTTACTCACCCATGCTTTAACGCTAACGTTAGCGAGCGAGACACAACAAGACACAGCCTATCGAATATAATCGAATCTATGACTGCCGTACAAATAGCTTATCGTCTAGTCGTACGGCTGCCGTAAAAGTATTAAAACAAAAACGAAAGTGACACTGTAACATCAAAGACGTTGCAAGGGCACTGATCATAAATTAAGCTGAGTAACTATGATGAAGCACTAGGCTAATAATTTTCAGACTGTCGGCAGCAGTTCACGAGTCAGTCCAGGAACGACTGGCGGAAGAGATGTGCTTTTGTTTCTCGCCAAAACTGTAGAGGTGAGTTGTACCGTTTCGCGAAAGATTAACTTGACTTCATCTCTTCACTGAACTTGTACGAAAAAATGGGTCTCTTCCTCAGAATCATAAACGGCACATCGCCAATTTGTCGCTGCGTTTCCAACATCCTCATATAAATAACCCAACATAAGCTACAGTTAATTTAATTTTACCCGATTCATTCAACGTTGAAAAAACTTAAAATCAATTTTGCATTGACTTGTTTGGTACACCTTTTAATTCTACAGGGTACAGCCGACCGATGATACATAACATTATTTTAATCGTTCAGATTTGTTTAACGGCACACGGACATCATAATGTCCGCCAATAGAACAGTGATAAAGCACAATATTAGGCTTAGGCCCCTATAACCTGTTGTTTAAAAAAGTGGGCCCTATAACCCTCTAAACATCGTACACTAGAAATGTTAAATTTAAATGGATTACCAATTTCGTTGAAAATTTTTATTTCTCAGCAGAGTTAGTATTTGTTGAATATCGATTACAAAATATCTTCGATAGGTTCTACCAATATGGCGTTACACTCACTGTTAATGTACATTTGCGTTACTCCAACAAACAACAGCCGATTCTAACAAAATTCTATGACAACAGTGCGTCATGTATTGCTAATCAGTACCAAATTTCAGTTAAATCTGCAAAAGCAAACAATAGTTACAGCGGCTTTTATGAGATCACCCCAAAACACTTTAGTTTCAGGTCTTTGGGGATGACGAAGTTTTTTGGGGTGACCTCACAAAAGCTGCTGTAACTATTGTTTGCTTTGGCGGATTTAACTAAAATTTGGTACGTTGATTGTCAATAGATGGTGCATTGTTAGCACAAAATGTTGCCAAAATCAAATGTTGTTTGCTGGAGTTACGAAAATGTACACTAACAAGGGGGTTTACTTATGTAACGCCACATTGGTAAGAAAGATATTTGTGGTCCATAAAAAAGTGCCACTTTTATTTTTTTAATAGCTCCGTAAAACATTAGTCGATATCAATAATTTTGGGCATGCAACATCAAGAAAAAACTTGACAGAAGTGATTATAGTTTTATATTACATTACAAAAAATCACTAAAACCCTTATTTTGGGAGTTTAAGGTCATTCAAGGTCATCGACGTTGACAGGCCTAATACTGTCGTTACATTACCTTGTGAAATGCCAGTTATTAAACCTGCTGTTAGCAAGTAGTGTCAACGTTTGCAGCTTGCTTTCGTGCTGGAGGAAGACATTTTGAGCACTTGTTGTAATAAAAAAGGTTGTGATGTGACACGTGTGACTATAAGATACAATATTTGCCAATCGTGTTTGTCGCTTTTTAGTTAATCATTTTTGAGCCGACGTGTGCCCAGTATGAATACATCGTTGTAAATGGTCAAACTAAGACTTCTGCATTTCAAAGCTAAAGTCATTTGTCTCAAGTTTTTCCTTTGATGTTGCACGCCAAAAAATTATTAAAATCAGTCAATGTTTCATGGAGCTATTTAGAAAATAAAAGTGACACGTTTTATGGACCATAGTGTATATAACTCCGCTAAGAAATAATATTTCTAAACGAAATTTGGTGGTCGTTTTAGCAATTTATTGGGTACTAAACAAACGAAATTTTATTTTTATCTGTTTATATTTGACGTTTTTATTGAACGATGTCTAGGTGTTACTTTTTTCGGACACAGTATAATAAAAGGAAGCCTGCTCGTTATAATCCGTGCAAGGCTAATAGAACATGTTACAGTTAGTTACAGTTACAGGGTTACACTCTTCAACAACGTTCTCAGAGAAATCATGCAGTGTAGACTTGTCCGAAAAGATAGGTTTTCAGCTTAGATCAGAACTGTTTAAAATGTACTACAGTGTGTATACAACCTAATATACAACCGAAATGTACAATTCGGTGGAAATTAAAATGCATCTGTTAGTCGATATTACAATATGAAACAGGAGCAGTATAACACCAACAACCACAACAAGCAGGAATTAAAAGCGCGAAATTAAATGGAAAAATTGTCCTTCAAATGTTCATCATTTTAAACTATCCGCACATCGCTATTCGCTAACAGCAGCAGCGTGTCACGTTCTGCTTTTCTTACTGCTCCATTATTATGTGTAGGTTTAGGCCCTCCTATGTATGTGCATTGTCTGTAAAGGCCGTCCCCAAAATGACCTAACTGTGTCGAGCTGGACGTTAAATCCTACTCACTCATTCACTCACTCACTCACTTCAAAAAACCACTCTTGTAGCACGTCACCGTTTTTAATGCTCTAGTGCATGTGTGGCAGCCGTAAGTTCAAAATAAATAGGTTTATTGTAGCTTTAAAAAGTTAATTTAACGTGAAACAGAAAATGTTTGAACTTTTGTTTTCTTAATTTTATGTCAATGTAAAATCGTATCAAGCACATCACGAACAGTTTCAGCTTATTGGCCTAGTGATTATACAGTTAAGTTTGAAGATAACCTAAATGAAACCATAAAAATTTACTCATTGAGTTGCGTACAGAGCGATGTACCTGAACTGACCTGAACTAACGAACTGACCAATGGGCAAGCAGTAATGCATTACAGTAGGCACTGTCTAACGGCGTCGGTGGTTTCGTGACTACGCGCACGCAAGCGTCAACCAATGACCAATGGGCTTGCCCAGATTGCCCGTTAGTCAATTCGTCAAAAACCAAACCGTGCAAGTACAGTTCAGTTCAGTTACGTCGCTCTGTACGCGCTTTTAAATACAATATACGAAACGGAATCGAACCAAATCAAATATTTTGTATTTTATATAAAAAAAGTTTGCTTTAGTCTAACTGTATCAGCAGTATTTCTCTGGCATTTGTGTATCGTGTCGAGGATAAGATTCGCGTGTTCCCGGCCATCGCGTTCGTCTAGAGCGCAACTCAAGTAAAACTTTGTGAACACTTTCACGGTTTCGACTGAACACCATCGGAACTATTATCAACAATAACAGCACAAATATTTTATATGCGAAGAAAATACAAAAAACTCAGACTGGTTTTTGCTGACACGTCAATCTGCCGACCTGCGCCTAACTGATAATACAAGAAATCTGAGCCGACGAGCATGCGACGCGCGAGTCATTTAAACCGTTAATCAATATCAAAAATTGACTGATCGATTTATATAAGGGCAATTGCAAAGTACGCCACCCGGTATTTTTTATCAGCAGGGCTCAAAGTGGAAAAAATAAGTCCGGTAGCCTATGGTAGCTTTGCCTTCCTCCCCTTCTTTCCGTCAATTAAGTTAGCGCTATTTTGGCCAATGATCGATGAAAACATCAGCGACCAGTTGCCTAAATTTCAGAAAACAGCCTGCAAGCATATCGGTATGTCTTTTCTCAAAAAATACCGTTATGTTTTTCAGGTAGCCAAGGAAGTACCGGTATGCCATATACCGGCCCATACCGTTGATACCGTCCCACTTTGAGCCCTGTTTATTAAAGTGTTTACACGATCCAGCAAACGTCCAGCAAACGTCCAGCTCTATTATAACATATGGCAGCAAACGTCCAGCATTAGGCCTACATTTGCTGGAAGTTTGCTGGACGTTTGCTGGATCGTGTAAACACCCCATATCAGTTCACGACGCTGTCTGATTCTGAAGAAGTGGGAAACGTAAATAATTCCGGAATCATTTGTGGAACAGAAAAATCACATGGCGACGAATAAATTACAAACAACGAAACGAATTCACATAAATATTTCCAGCAATTTGCCAATTATCATATATATTATCATATATATATATATATCATATATATCAATTATCATATATACGACATTACTCATGCACAACATTACTCGCAACAGGATATGTGCATTATTGGAAAAGGACAGGCTAATACTGCATAGTCTATTTTAGCAGCGAGCTACACTACACTTAGGAGTACATCAGACACTAGAAAGGCCTCTGTGCACAACAGCTATGATTTTACGGACGCGACAATTACGCCTACTTTAAGCACAAAATTACAATACTGTACAATAATTATGAGGCGAATTATAGCGCATAGGCCACATGCAAAACGTTTGCATTAGGCCTATGTTCGAGCTCAGCTGTTTACTTTATCCACACGTTCTGATCATCAAGGCAACAACGGGTGGCGATCAAAGTGTTAACAAAAGAAGAGATTGTAATTAGTGATTGCAATCCCGGGATTGAATTCTCAATTCCGGAATCCGAGATTTTTTTCAATAAAAAAATTGTAATCTCGGGATCCTGTTTTGAAATTAGGCTTAGGCCTATAGAGATTGGTCATTATTTTGGTATCCACAATAAACTTACTTCAATGTAGGCCCTACGCAAAGTATTTTTGGTGACTAAAGAATTAATCTTATCCGTCAAAATGCAACGTAGGCTACAATACACAGCAAGAATTAGAGCTCTAGCGCGCATGAAATATTTTTTTCATTAGACGGCTAGAATTCTTCCTTGTAAGCTTATCAGTTTTAACGAATTTTTTTCTAATTCCAAAATCCCGGGATTGGGACTTCACCAATCCCGGGATTCGAGATTAGCGAAAACGGTAGCGATTCCGAGGTCCCAGGATTCGGGATCGCGGGACTGCAATCGCTAGTTGCAATAAGCATTATTTCTATGTACAACTAGTCGCCGATAAGAACAGGGACAATGAGGAAAGGTTGTAAAACTGGAACACAGCTTGCATAATCGAATCTACAGGGTGGGCCAAAAAAGTAAGCTATTGCAATTTGTCTATATCTTCACTAAATGTTAATCAATTATCACAATTTTTTCACCAATGGACTTTGTAAGAAATTTGCTACTCAGTGGCATGCACATCACACTTATTATGTTACTACACTACGTTGTAAAATATAAATATCCAAAAACATACAATATCTACAGATGGACAAAATATCTAGGCCTAGTGGTAAATTTTTGAAGTATTAAACTTAAATGTTAAAATATGAAATAGTAAGTGTCAAAGACATTGGAAAACATATTAAACAATTTTCTTCAAATAATTTGAACGATTTTACTGTGCACTAGTTTACAATGTAGGCCTACACTAATGTTGGTTGATGATTGCAATCTTGCTCAGCATGAGCATACAGAGCAATTTTTTTCAATTGTGCAGCCCTACAAGCAGTGCAATATTTTTTGACAGATGAAAACTTACTCTGTAGCTACACCTATACCTTTTTGACACTTATTATAACTTATATTTAACACTTTACTTAAATAATTTAAAAATTTATTACTTGACCTTATTACCATCTGTAGATATGTACGTTTTTGGATACTTATATTTTACAAGGTAGTGTAGTGATATAATAGGCGTAGTGTGCATGCCACTCACTGAGTAGTAAATTTCTTCCAGAGTCTACTGGTGAAAAAAAAATTGTGAAAATTGGTCAACATTTAGCGAAAATATGGAAAAAGTACTATAGCTTACTTTTTGGCCCACCCTGTACATGCCACTTCAAAGAAAAAACACAATGCGACAGTCGCTGCGTATAAAGTTAAAGGTAAAACTGAACAGCAGAACACTGTAAGAAGGCTTCTATACAAACTGAACTGTGTTGGTGCTGAACAATATTATTTGGTTGAAACACGTAGGCCTACATGCCGCGCAATTACATCTAAATTCCATGGCGCAGTCCAACAGTTTCACAACACATGGCCCACACGGCAGACCCAAAGCGATCAGAAATCTTTTCAACCTCTGCCGAGAACGGTGGCGCCACCTTGCTGGCGAACACAACGGCGTATCAGTTTACAACTGGTAAACAATCCCAGAGAATATTCCACCAAAAAATCGCCGCCAATATATCTAATCACTTCCTACATTGCCACCCATTTGAAAATATCCTGCACCTCTTCTCCGACAGTTCTACACGTAGTGAACGGTAAACATAATATGTATCCGACAAAAATAAATAAATAATTATGTTACACTATAACGTCATCTGGTGTGCAAAATTTTAATAACAACAGGTTCAAAATTAGAAACATTCTCTTGCATAAATGCTTTATGAAAATGCACGCATGAAACACATTTGATGATATGCAAATTTATGCATAATTATTCACCACAGACAGCACAGTGACTTGCGGCACTCGGCAAATGGCTCAATAGAAACGTGTGCCGATGTGCTGTTGTGAATTGCCGTTGGCACGACATTGAGACGGCACAGTGGCGACACTCAAAGGCAGCACAGTGGGTCGAGTGCTGGTTGGGAGTGTTTTACGTGTCGACACAGTTCCCCCAGGTGGCAGTACTTGCTGAGGCTTGGTTGATTCCACTGGCTGATCAAACACTGCCAACCTGTGTGTAATAAATGTGCATAAAATTGTATGACTTTATCTGCCTTTTAACATAGGCCTATATACTGGTGAGCCTTGGATAGGCTAATATTGTTTAATAGGTCTAACCTAAGCCTAATACTTCACTGGAATAACTTTTAAGATAGGCTTATATAGACTTTATAGTGTCATTCATAATCATATTTCAAAATTTAATTTAAAAATGCAAACCATAAACAGAAAAAAATGACAAAGCTAAATAAGTCAAGTGCCACCATTTTATCTTAAACCTTAGAGTTAGACCTTACTTACTTCACATAAAACAATTCAGCAGTGTTTGGATTGCCGGGGAGAAGCGGTGGTTGGGGTGTTGAACCCCCCAACTGCTTTCTCAATCCCCCTAACATACTGTCAAATTATGTTCTGGGGGTCAGCTATATACTATATAAGGCCTACATACAATTTTGGTCAAAATTTTGGTCGGACTCCAACCATCGAAAAGTTCAACCCTTCAACTATTATTTTACAATTCAAACACTGCAATTCAGTATCAAATATTCATTTATATCTTCTTATTTATTACTTGGATAGGCTAATAAAAACTTTAACAGAGAATACCATACTTGGTTTCTGACCCAATCAATGACAAATCAATCAATCAACCAGTCGGTCAGTCAGTGAAGTGAGAAGCCTAAATCAATACGTCAATCAGTAGAACTAGGACCCAATCTAATTCACGGAGAAAAAATGCAAATTACACGTACGCGTTTTTTAGGAAAAATCGCAAATTACATGAAAATTTCAAGGAATACGAAAAATGACATAAAATTGTTGTAATTTTCTTTTCTCACATAGTGAAATGTCAACTGCAGAATCCGTGCATTGTAAAGCAAATTTAGCAGCGATTTAGCCAACTAAGCAAAAAGGCCTATGCAAATGTTTTACGTGAATGGCCAAAATTTGCGCACTAGATGACCTAAAAATACCAAAAATTTAGAAAAATACCAAAAACTTGAATTTCGCGCGATTTGACGGAAACCTGCCAATTACGCGATCGTGTCACGCCCGTATACTTATGAATTAGGTTGGGCGTTATGAATCAGTCAGCGATCAATCATGAATCAGTGAATGAATAAATCAATGGATGACTGACCCTCGATGCAGCTGAAGCTGTTTGGCTCTGTACTCTGAGCTGAGTTGTGGCGGCAGCAGACTGCTCAGTTCCAGACAGTCTCTCAACGTGCACAGAATCTCGTAACTTCGTCGACCGCGAACCTACAACAGCATCATGTGCATTGTCCAAATGCTCTGCAGGCTAGGGTGCATGGGACGCGTTTACCTGTGTAAGGCAGTCGGTAACACTGTTTCATCTTATACGACAAGTCACTCTCCGTAGGTGTGTGATGAATTTCCTACAAATAGCTATACAGTACTTTTACTTTACCTTTACCTCTATACTGTATCGGACACGTAACTTTCACGTAGTTTGACGGCAAGGGGGACGAAATGACTTTAGGCTGTCCGAAAATTGTCAGAAAATTTTCTTATTGTCAGAGAATTGTCATCCAGAAACGCAAAATGTAAACGTAGGTCTGAAAACCCACATTTTTGAAAAATGTATGGTTGAAAGTAAACTTTTGTGCAGGGATAATCTTCTCTGTCAGAAATATGCAGCTGTCTGTTTGAATTTTGAAAAGTATGCCTATAGTTGCTTTAACCGGCTAATGATCGAAAGCCTAGCGTGGCTGACTGGTGCAGTGGTATGTCTGCTGGCTGCAGACCGCAGTTCCAATTGTTTGCTGGCGCGGGCAACGGATGACCGCATAGTGTGCTGTGGTATCACTAGCTCATGCCAATCAAACGTCGAAGTATCCGGTGCGCACGAGTTGACTACTCGAAAACAAAAAAGTGTGAACGTTTTTCAGGAAAAGACTAGCGACTGGTAAGTGCCAATTTACAATTTAAAGGTTAAAAGTCAAGGTCACCGAACGTCCGAAAACCTCACGAAAATGCACAATATTTTGGGTAACTGCGAGTACGGCCGCAATTATATTGAGTGCCGATTATACTGAGTTAGCAAATGGCAGCATCGCGTCTTTTCTTCCTATTATCGCAAAGCTGTTGTCAAATTGTGAAAATCCGGACAGTCGAAACGAGGGGGAAGGAGAAGTTGGGAAAGTTTCCCACGGCCCCGCGACGTTTGAAGGCCTCGCCGTCGCGTAAATATATACTTTGTTAATAGTGTTTGAATTGTGAAAAATTAGCTGGGGGGTTGAACTTTTCGACGGTCAGAACTCAACGAAAATTGTGATGTAAATCGTATTATAGTATATAGCTGACCACCCCAGTACATAATTTGACAGTGTGTTAGGGGTTGAGAAAACAGTTGGGGGGTTGAACCACCCAACCCCCGGCAATTTAAACATTGTTTGTTACTAAAATCATTTTTTCTATAATCTTCAGAAGTACGCCATTTTTAAAAGCAAAATTCAAGCATTTTCTGGGGAGTCTCCCTCCTCAGATACCAACCTATTAAAAGCCCCGGGGAAAATGTTTTCCTCGGGGCCTATTGTGGCTCTCGACGGGTCTGATGGAAATCAAACCTCGAGCGTGTAGAGTTGAGCGTCGCTGTCGCCTGTAGCTCGACGTCGCTTCACATCATTACTCGGCGCAGCGCCTGCTGCTGCTGTTGCTGCTGCTGCATCTTTATCATCATCATCATCATCATCAGTGAAGAGTCGTTTGACTGCGGTAATTGACCCGTTGACGCCACTAACTGGCGCTACAGCCGGGCGTCTCACGCCGTCACGCGCTGTCCGCTCATCTGCAGATCTACAACGCCAACAAACACCAATGTAATTTGACAAAGGGCGAAATCGCTTATTAATGCTGCCATTCGGTGAATTATAAATCAGCTTTCTGTGACTCGGAAGCAATTGCGTGTTTTGGCTGCGGGTTTAAGCTCCGTCAATCTTTCTTTCCGTCCAGTCCGCTGGAAGTCAGGAACCGGCCCTTATCTGACACAACGTGTCATCAGACCCAAGGGCGGCGCTACCTTAAGAGCTGGGAGGGACACTTTTGCGGGATGTACCACGCAGGAAGTACAACCCAATTTACGTTGCACACCTCGGGGTACTACAGTCGGCCGCTAAAGTTACGCAGTTCACATTCGGCTTTAGCACTTGGAAATTCTGCTTCTTGTCATACAGTCTAGGAAGCTAGGATCTTGAATTTTGCACTGCCGGATAACCCGATAAGCACCCGTTTTGCTGACGTGCCAGGTCGACGCACCCTTCGGTCTACCGCTACAAATCTCCTGGCTGTTCCGTCCTTCAAGCTGTCAACTATTCGCGGCCGCGCTTTTCCAGTGGCCGCTGCTAAAGTCTGGAATGCACTGCCT
>Ga0209367_1011186_pt1 | contig 11940 bp, 7 predicted proteins | sample WorMetLIZISLAND2_FD_187412 | JGI IMG/M metagenome (GOLD analysis project Ga0209367, IMG submission 187412) | Marine gutless worms symbiont microbial communities from Max Planck institute for Marine Microbiology, Germany - Olavius geniculatus... ... | reverse complement strand
ATAATTGGCAGAAATATTTATGACACAACTGGCTATGAAATAAGTGTTTTAGTTTTTACCTCACCCAACGTCTGCTTTTGCACTACCTGGGGAAAGCAGACCAGGCATAATACGTGTTAAAATGAATGGAAAAACGTCAATAAATTCTATCTGTCCTAATTTGTGGGCCCCAACAGCAGGTCTATTACAAGGTTTGACTGTCTTGCAGCAGTGTGTCTACCAGAAGAAGTTTAAGAATGTTTGTAACGTCAAGAAGTGACTGGTAGAGCCTGTATTGGTCAGGAGCAGAACATTATCGATACTGCAGCTGTCAAGTGGGCCAGTGTACAAGTGTCACAGTGGGCCAACACTTCAAGCAGTTTTACTGTAGGCAGTTGAAAAATGGATAACTGAATGAAATGTCAGCCACAGTGTCAGAAATGTGAACAAAATGTGTTTTTACGCGTTATGTTAATTAAGCAATCATGTCGCATTGAATAAAAAAGTGATATTTTGTTTGTTCTATTTTCCCCAGGTAGTGTAGAAACAGATGTTGAGCGAGATGGGAAATTAAATTGTCACTTGACGACAAGTTGTCTCAGGAATATTCGTACCAAAAATTATTAAAATCCGATAATCCTTCTTCACGTTACAGTCGAAAATGTTGGGGATGTTTTTTGGGACACAGTGTATATTTGACCTAAGCAAAATATCGGTGCCAATTTTTGTAAGAGTTTGACTTCATATAGTGCAAAATAGTCTTAAGCTTCAGGGAGGTTTCGCCCTCTCGCGTCTTTAACTAGCGCTCTGCACCTAGACTCCAGACCTCTGACAGTTTTAGGCTCACGCTTCCGTGCTCGCTATAAATGCCCGACCAATCCAAACTGCGCTGTTACTGGCCTCAGAAAAGTATGCAGCAAACTCAGTGGCTTCTATCCCTAGACCTGGCGGGCGCAGTTTGCACCCAGTGAAAAAGAGGGGGATAGTTTTTATAAAGTTGTAGATCAAAACTTCCCCCTTATTTTTACTTTCCCCTATTTTTCACTGGGCAAATTACACCCTCAGCAAAACTTTCGCCCTAGAGGAAAAAGAAGCTTAAATAATGGAGAGGGATACTCGAGTCAGAAATTGGGGGGACCTCAGCCCAAAACTGGGGAAAGTTGCGCCCGATTTTGATTCCAGATTTGGGGGGATAGAAGCCACTGGCGCGGGTTGCCCGGCTTTAGTTTCTACCACGCCGCGAATGCATCTCCTGTCTGCAGTTTGTTCGTGACGTTGATGAATCGTGTGGCTTGAGTTACTCGAAATTAATTGGGCTACAAGGCTGATTAATTTCATTAGCGTCTCCAGATGTGGGACGCTGGGGCATGTGCTTTTTTCTTTCAACTTTCAAGTGTTTAATTTTTTAGCCCACTTTAGAGGCGCACAAACTCCGACATTCGACTCCAAATTGTCAGGAGTGACGTATCTCGTTGTTTTAGTTTATTTGGCGAAAGGGCAGAGACGCTGTCGCTGTTGCTGGCAATAGTCAGCGATTCTGCTTTTTGCCAAATTAAATTGGTGCTCGTTAGTTTTTTTTCTTTGTCATATGTATGATATGTTTCCCACGACTGTGGTGCGTGTGTTCGCAGATGTCGATGTGTTACGAGAAGAGGACGGGGCAAATGGCTGAGATGTTGTCGTCAATGTTGCCATCGATACAGTCTCAACATTCTCATCATCGTCATCATCATCATCCTCTGGGCTTGCAGCCGGTTGACATGACAACGTGTGTCAACCATGTCAACACTGCGGTGCAACAGCAGCAGCAGCAGCGCCTCGTAGACCACCGCGTCAACAACCTACATCATAGGTCTGTATTCCATGACATCTTTGGTGGTGTCATAGATATAATAAACGTTTTTAGCGTTTTTTATTCTTGTAACGTTTTCTACGATTTTAAGTTATTTTAAATTTCAGCGTTTTTTTAATTAAAATAAGTTTATTGAGCATTCGGTAAAGAACTTTGTAAACGCTTCTGAAACCACAGAAACGAATTGGCCATAATGGTGGTGCTCTACTTAGTGAGTCTGTGATACATTGTCTTATCACCACACAGTTGAATTGAAATTGAATAAGTTTCTTTCTGTTTTTAATTCCTGCTATACTGCCCCTACAGCTTTAGTTCTTAGACAAGAGGCTAGATAAAATTAGGGCCAGCGTTTGTTATTTAACGATTTAACGTTTTTAAACGTTTCTTTTTTATTCCTGTCAGGCTGTCACGTTTTTTTGCGTTTTTGACGTTTTTGTTATTTTGGAAAGGTTTTACCTCTGTGTGTGTGTTATTACGTCACTGTGTGTACTGTACAGGTACCTTGGATGTTTCCTTAAGCGGCGGGTCTTGCGTGTAGCAAAAGTATAGACATCAATCGAAACCGAATATCTTCTGACGAGAATACTCAAAATTGAGAGACCAGCGTTCAAACTGCTACAGCCAAAACTGCATTATAGTGGCAATAGGCCTATGTAAACGCATGACAGCACATAATTTTATAGGCACATGTTGCTGTTGGTTGTGTCGTATGTAGTCTGTTGTCAAGCGGTGGTCACGTGACTGATGACGTGGATCATGACGTCATTGAGGAGGAAGTCATCATAGCGACTGGAGGTCCTTCAGCCAACAGCAGCAGCAGCTGCAGCTATCCAGACTGCGAGATAGATGCGTGCTGCAGAAGCGCTCCACGGTACTAGAGAACCACTGTGTTTATTGCTTATAAGCGGCGTCGTGAGACGGGTAGCAAAGGGCACCAAAATTTTAGTCAACCCGCAAGTGTTCTTCTTGTCAGAAAATTTGGGCCTACAACTCCCCCATTGAAGGGAATTTTGGTGCAACAATGAAATTTTGAGTCTCCTTTTGCAGACGAGTGAAGCTGGGCCAGAATCTGGTACTTTTATTTTCAAAGGGCTTTTTTAATTATAAGTAGATTTTAGGGTTCTGTAAGTATGCGTGTTATTTCACCTTTATGACAGTGTAGTGCCTTTTGCTCTGTATATTACGGACATTGTGTGTTGGTATTTGATGGTTTTGTTCATTCGTGTAATTCTTGTACGATTGCCGCTTGCAACTAAACGCAACCTACTTACTTAACGTGCGAATAACGTCATAGGCTGACACGTCAGCAAACTAACTGATAAAAGTTGTATATTGAAGAATTAGTATAACTTATCAACTTACTTACGTAACGTTTCAGAAAGAGCAGCGTTATCCCGTACAGCGTGTTGTCAAGCACAGCCGAACCGTTGTCGCTGGTAATAGAACGTACTCCGTCTAGCCCTGACCCTGACATCTCCCCCTCTACCTCTACTCAACAACTGAAGCAGCAGCTGGAGCCACTGCGGACGTACTACAGCAATGAGGATGAAAATTACTATCTGGAACCGAGGCCGCCGCGCAATGCCGACTCTGCACCGCCCAGCTTCGGCGCAACATAGGACACGTCTAGGCATATAGTTGTTCTTTGATATTATATTAACCCGATTGCTTTCTGTAGGAAATGTACCGCACGTTTTCAGCTACATAATTTTATGTACCCGGTACTATATCCACTATCCAATGGCATATCCAGAATTTGGATGTAGAATGGGCACTTGGGGCGGCGTGTGGGGAGGTATGCCCCCTCCTCAGAATTTTTTAAAATTGTGTGTGTAAATGAAGTGCTTTTGGTGCATTTTGACATTATTTTGAATAACTTAATAGTTCTAGGGGGCACGTGCCCCAGTGCCCCTATGGCTACACCAGTGACTGTATCAGTGCCGGATTATGATTTTGGAGGTCCTGGCGCACTGAGAGAAAAAAAGCAAGGCCTCTCTCTCCAAATTTGGAAATTTCCAATTGTTTTCCACCATATGTTTTTGTAATAAAATTGCAGTGGCAGCTACTGAATTGCAAAGATTGCCTACAAAGTAGAAAAGTGCAATATTTGTTTTACTAAAACATAAATGCGCTGTCTTCATTATTGGTATATTTCATATGTATAAAATTTATCATTGTAGTGCAAACCTTTGAGGTCCCTGAAATCTGAGGCCTTGGAAGTTGGCACAGGCAAATTTGGCACTGTGCTGTATAGAATAAATCTTGCAAGATGATGTAAAACAGAGTCAGGATTTTGACCCGTGATCCGACCAGACCCGACGCGGTCGTTCAGTGTTTTGATCAAACCAACTACCACTAACAGTTCTGAAATCATTATAACTGAACTAAAGACGTGGCCAATAGATATATTCATATAAGATGGCCGTGAGAAGTAAATTCTCTATTTTGCTGAGATGGTGTTGTACTCTGTAGAAACAATGCCACGATAAACACGAGTGTTAAAACTCCTAAAAACTGAGTCAAACGCCGGGTCTGACACACTGGCCTCTGAGCTGACCTGACCCGACCAAAATCACTGACCCGTGACCCAGTTCCATATCTGTTTGCATGTTTGCCGCGACCACCTTCTTGAAAGTCTTTCCATACTGACAGATAATAAAACATTAAAATAAGATTTTTTATAAATGTTGTTGGCAATATTGCTGACATTATTTCCACAGGGTTAATTATTTATACCCTTGTTTTGGCCTTGCCAGTTCTCAAGGTTATTTTGCTGTGCATAAATACAACAGTGAACGTAAAGTTGAACGATTTCCAGTGAAACTTTGCACCGCTTTTAGTCGAGAGTTTGTTATGATTATTTGTAAAATGCCGTTCTAGGTGACATGTGAGGTCTAAAAAACCTGCGCTTCCGGTTTCCATCCATCCCTGGAACAAAACCTGCGTCCCAAAATTTTTTGTTGAACTTTCAAAAATATCATTGAGTTTTTTAGTATGTTTTCGAAGTTTTAATGAAAAATACTGTTTGCATGCATTCTGAAATGTTGCAGTAACTTTTATTAAGTTTTCGTGAGTACTATTTAGGCCTAGTATATCAGTTTCTTTTTTTGTGAGTTGCTGGGTAATACTATGACACATCATGATATAAAAATAAATAATAAAAAACGTCCGCCGACCCCCCCGTCCCTTGTTTGTTTTCGGCTGCAACCAACGGCACATATGTTTCTTTAGGCCTGACTGTTCAAGCCAGTGTTTGTATTAGTTTGTTTGATTATATTTCTGTAACATTGTGTTATATTTATACTATATTGGGATAGGCTTGTTGCGTGTTTAAGCCGTGGTTACGTGCATGTAAAATATTGGGTAAAACGTGTTTGCAACGTTTTTATTAAACGTCTAACCACGGCTTTATATTTTCTGCTATAATTTTTTTGCTGCGTTATACTAAGTTGCAAATTATTTCTGGTAGAAGCAGACCCATGTGAAAATAAAATAATGTTAAGTTATTAATAATTTGACATTATTTTATTTTTATGTGTAATTATACTAATAGTTTTTTTAATTATTACTATTACTACTGATGGCTGAATGTACGCCTATTTTCCATGATAACCCCCAATCTAATATTGTGTTTGTGAATCATGCACCAATACTTTGTAATATGCCAAATTCCTATTTTCTGTCATTTCAAATTGGGGGGATGAAACAGCGTGATCCTGCATAGGCTTTGCAAAGAATATTTCATTTTTTCCCTTGCATTATTACTGCTTGGAGTCGAGTAGTTTTTTTTGGTCATTTTTTTACACGCAACAGCCATTCTCGAGGCATCCTTCCGTCTGTCCATTTGTCCGTCTGTCACACTCACTGGTATTGTGTCAACGCACCGCAAGCTAGGATCACGAAATCTTCACCACGAACTGCCGCAGAGACTCTAGTTTTAGGATATGTAAAGCTTTACCCGAAATTCGAAAGGGGTCACCTCAATCGAGGGCGCTGTATGAAAGGGGGTACAAAAAATTGGCCATTTTAAGCCAATAAGTCGCCGTATCTCAAAAATGGTGCGAAATAGGGTGTAGGTTATCATTAATCACTAACAGGAAGTCCCATACGCCTTTTCGATTGACATTAAAATCAACGACCTTGAATTCCCAAAATAGTTTTTTGTGATTGCTTCGCGATTTTGGGCTGTGACACACATTTTAAGAGTAAACTGCGCCAAAATGGATTGAGATAGACAAAAACAACCTGCATAGGGAATTTTTAGATTTTAGCAGTAATGTGATCAAGTCCCGAACCCACCTAGGTTCAAGGAAGCCTTCGCACTCGGGCGGCAAAGAGGGGTACTCCCATAAAAGGTCTTTATTTTACCACTGTTGGCTCGTCTAGCCTTTGTAGCTAGATATAGACTTGTTGCTTGCCGTAACAATAACTGCTGACAAGCTTTTAATGATTCAACATTAATGACCATGAACTACTATGAACCCCCAAAGTAGGGGTTCTAGTGATTTTTCTGCAATTTTTGGCTGCAGCACACACTTCAACAGTGAATTGCAACGAAATGGATGGATAGATCAGGACAGCCTGTGAACAGGAATTGCTATAAACTGTAGCGCGTCTCATGAGCTTTGCCCAAATTACTTTTTTAGTTTGGTAAACCCGGTGTAGTTACGTTTTCTTTGTACATAATTCTGTTAGTTGATATGTATACTTGTTTCTTTTTTATTTCTCAATTTATTATCTACGAAACGTGTTAGTTGTGGCGCATGGTACTCAAGTATGACCTTTAAGTGACTGTCTTAAGTTCACACTGCTGTACATCTACAGTAGGCCTACAGGTCTAAATAATTGGTTTGCGAATAATTCATCTTCGTACTCAGACCTGCGAAAACCAAATTTTTGGTCAGTCCAACATTGCTTTCATTGGCAGGAAACAAAAAACTACCGTGCACTTATTAACATACTGAAATAATAATAAGAACTCAAGCCAAATGCAAACAGTATTTGTCAGTAAGACAGAAAGCAAACTAACAACTGCACTAACATTTTGGAAGGTCCGATAAAATTTTAGGCATAGGCTGCAGGTTTTTTTTCTAGATCAGTGGCGGCGCCAAGGGGGTCCAACCAAAGGCATGCTAGTTAAATGTAATAGAAGGCGGTCGTGAAACGCAAATTCTGTGCTAGTTTTCTCTAGAAACAACGCCAAATGGGCATGTTAAAACTCAAAACCCGATCAAACGCCGGGTCTGAAACACTGACCCCTGACCCCACCCGTCTAGCTCGGCCAAAATCAATGAGCCGTTGAGCCGTGACCCAATTCCATCTCTGCTTACGACCATCTTTGTTTGAAAAAACACATTCAAATAAGAATACATTTGTCATTATTATATTGTCATTATTACTGACGTCGTTTTTTCAACGGGGTCAACTATCCTCGCAACTGCCTTGCTCGTTCTCAAGGTTATATTGTTGTACGTACACAGAAAGTGACAGAACAGTGTATGTAAATTTTCCAGAACGATTTCTTCAAGTGAAACTCTGTACCGGTTTTAGCCAAAAAGTTTGTCGTCGTTATTTGTAAAACGCCGCACTGTAGGTGACAGGTCATTGTTTGTACACGTTTGTTTGGTGACATTTCTGCAGCATAGCATTACACTTGTGTTATATTGAGATTGGCTTTTTGCGTGCTTAAGCTGCGGTTACATGTAGGCCTATGTAAAATATCGGGTAAAACACGTTACACTGTTTTTGCTTTACGTCTAACTATGGCTTTACTTTTTTGCGATTGATTTTTGCTGTGTGATTAGTAAGTTATAATTTCTCATAGAAGTAGGCACATATGAAAATAACATAGTTTTGAATTACAATTACTTGATAATTCAACATTAGGCCTATTTTATTTTTATATGTGATTATAATAATAGTTATTAGTTACTAATATTAGGCTACTGATGATTGAATGTAAGAGATTTTAAGTGGCATTTGCACCCATCTTCCGGTCTAATATTGTGTTTGTGAATCATGCAATTTTTTTCTTTGGGGGGGGGGCACTCCCTATATCCCCGGCCACGACGCTACTGATTTTGAAAACATTTTTTAAATAAATGAACACAGTTGCCTGATGGGCACTTTTTGACCTACTGGCCAACCATGGATCTGAGTTATTATTTTCCAGGAGTTGAACTCGGACCCTCGTGACTCGGATGACACACAAATGACATGATCGATTATGTAGGCCAAATTTTGTGGGTGTGGTTTAACTGCCAGAGAAAATCCGCTGACAAAATCGTTCAGCCACCATACACAATCGTCTGCTACTTCATACAATATTTCACGAACAAATGACAGCAGATCTTAATTATTTTCAACATCCATGAACGAAAAAAATACTGCACCCTGAAAAACCAAAATAAATAAAGTTCTAAAATAAATAATCAGCGCCCGTTGCAAACAATCACCATTGTAACGAATCGAAATTTGTCGACCAATATATACAACAAGTTGGCCGATCTGATCATCCAAAATAAAACGTGTACTATCTGCGACGGATTTTTGTTGACCAACTTTGTCGATCGTCTGACATCATGTTAAAAAAACTCGACCAGATTGCTGCTTCCATCATCAGTGCCAGAGGATGGAATGCTGGAAGAACAACACTGGAGTGATGATATTGCTGTTGCTGCTGCCTTCATCGAGAAACGTCGCTGGTGACGTCACGTACCCGCGTCACCGATGACGTCATGCTCCAAAAGAGCGTTGCGCACGTAACTGTAAATAACGTCCTGCGCTGCAAGCCGCAACGTCAAACAACAGCCTGTCAAACGATCTAATATGAAAAAAAATTATCAGGGTTCCCACACTTTTGCTGATGAAAAAATTCTAGCACTTTCCGAAACGTTTTCCCGGACTTTCTCAAGGCCCGCTAACGTTTAAAAATGAAGACAAACAGCGGTTACTTTCAGTACATACAGAGTGTAATCCAATGCACTTCATAAGGCTATACAGATAGCCAAATATGTTGAAGTTAATCTCACCACTGTATTTCAGTAGGATATCATAAAATATTAAAGATATTCTACACTGTGTCTCAAAAAAAACCGGACCCCTGCTACTTTTGCAATAACTCCAACAGTCCTGGTTCAATAGCAATAAATTTTGTCAAAAATAATCGTTAGAGAATCAGCACTTAATAGCATGTATTACTTTGCGAGAAATTTTAAGAACAGAGTACCAGCTGAGGTTTTCCTGTGGCACCAACAGCAGAGACAACTGCACTGCAGTACTCCAACGAACCAACAACGTCAGTTACGAAATCATTAAAATTTTATAACGCCAACGTTTGAAGTTAAACAAACTGTTGATTAGCAACATCATAGTCAGAAGTTACAGCAGATGTTCACAGTGCTGTTCCCTTACTCGAACACAGGCCTGGAGACGTCTTCTCCATTCGTCGATTGCGTCATCGACAACGGTCTGCCATAGGCCAGACCAGACCTCCACCAAGCGCTGCTTCAGTTCATCCACATTTTTCGCTGGCTTTTATGAAATATCGTAAGCCCGTAACACACTACGATATTGAGTACCTTTTGACGATTTTCTCAGCTAATTATTATTATTAGTAGACACAGTTTGTTCGAGTTATTTCAAAACGTAATAGGGGTCCGGTTTTTTTGAGACACAGTGTAGTGTCCCCATTACATGATAAAAAACCATGGGTGCACTACGGAGTCCAAAGTCAATAAAATATGCAGTGAGATAAGTAAGTGCTGTGCTACGCTAGCCCTACACTTTGTTTATTTTAAACCCTCGGTAGACCAAATTCGTCAATTATCCACAATGTTCATTTTCCATGACTTTCCAGGAAGCACGTAAACCCTGCTGCTATTCATTACATTATGGTAGTACGACAGCAATACAAATGCACTGAACAAGTAAGTTATAAATAACATTTAACAAGTTCTTACATAGCTTAAATATGCTTAAATCGTACGACAAACGCATCACAATGAGTTTTCTGACAAAGTTAGTTCAAACCTAAATTTTCTCTTCATATGACTGGTCTGTTAGATGGGAAATAAATCAATGTGCTATTAAGAATACTTTAGTAACTGTCACGGCCTACTGCTGTGACTTGCAAAGTCGTACTTGTTTTACGGGATACAAGGTCTAACACCCTCTAATAATTCCTACAAGGAAAAAGACTCGAAGATGTAACTGGCAGTGAAATATCACAGGTTTCCTCACATAAGTATTTAGGGGGGCACAGTGCGATGCCCTCCCCTCTTTGGCCCAACCATGAAATTTTTTTTCAGGCGACTTTATATGAAAAGGTGCGTTTTTTGCCGTTTTCCAGCAAGAATTGCAAAATTCAAGAATGTTTGATGGTCTTTTTTCATACCGATACAATATGCGATTAAAATCGCCATGTGACATTGCATCTGATATGATGCTGTAAATTTCTGCACTTTCAAATTTCCGAAAAAAATGGGCAAATTTGCGGCTTCCATTGAACGTTCAAAAGCAAAAAGTGTTTCAGCTTCAGGAAGCTTCGCTCCCCTGACCTCCTGACCAGAGGCTCTGCCCCAGGACCCCGATGGGGGCTCCGCCCCCAAAACCCCATTATAGGCTCGCGCTCTACGCGCTCGCCATGCCTCCCCTCCTTTGCCAAATCCTAAATACGCCACTGGTGGACCTAGACGTGTTTGCGTTACTTAAGCCACTTTAGAAACACAAAATTGATTGACTGATTAATACCGACCTTCTCTGTGGTTAAGTCGTGCAGCCAGTGTGGCAGCAGTAAGTCCGCTGTAGTTCTCTATGGTTAAGTCAGCTCCGGCGTGAAGTAGAAGTTTAATGCAGTCGGAATTATTGCAGAAAGCAGCATAGTGCATCGCCGTGTTACCTTTCTACATAACACATCACAGCCAACGTTACAGATTTACTACAAGCAAAAAATCACGCCAGCAACCTTTTGTCCACACTTTGGCCAGATACGACATTCTTAGCTAGTTAATGTAAAGTTTATTTTTTTCTAGTAGATTTATTGTTATATTGTGTTATAAGAGACATTCATTGATAGATACTGTAATTTTACTGTGGCATGTTAGTGACTTCGTCCCTCTGTCATTTTTTATTTAATAAATAAAAAATATACTAATTGATTGTTATAGGGTGTCACCATATCAACATGCAGAAGCCCTACCTTAGCTAGAGCAAAGGTGTCTGTCTGTCTGTCTGTCTGTCTGTCACACTGCTGTATTGTGTCAAAACAATGCAAGCTAAGATCATTAAATCTTCACTGGCAGTTCCGTGAAAAATTCTAATATCAGGATTTTTAAAGGCTTCCAGAAATTCGACAGCTGACAGTGCTGATAACTATTACTACTACTGCTGCACTGTTGGGAAAATCTTTGTGTCAAAAAGTTTGGTTCAAAAATGCAAAATTTAGGGCTAAAACATATTTAGGGAAAAGTTAAATGCAACATTGAAATTCTGAGTACCCGTAATCGTGTATGTCAAAAATTTGGTCCTGTCTGCCAGAATTCTGTCCGAAAATTGCAACTTCCTGCCTTGTCTATTTTTTTTAACCGACGACGCTGCTGAATAATGCTACTACTACCCTGGCACAGTGTATTAGCATGTACTACAATATTAACTTGAGATAGACTTGTACCATGCAGACGACGTCAACAGTGGCCCCACTGTCGAGCAGCAGCCTGACAACCACTACAGTTACAACTACTAGAACAACTATTATCACACTGACGACTACCGGTACTACTAAGACAACCACTACAGCAATAAAGGGACCATAGATGTAAAAAACGTTCCAGGAAAAATAAAAAAAACGTCAAAAAACGTAAAAAACGTGGCAAGAATAAAAAACGTTTAAAAACGTTGAATAAAAAACGTTGTCCATAATGTGTTCAACTTTTTGCCTAATGCCTAAGGCTGTAAGTGCAGTATACCTGGAATTATAGTTTAGATAGAGAGAACTTCATTTAATTTCAATTCAGCTGTGTGGTCATAAGAGAATAGCATTAAACTAACTAAATATACTAGTTAAAACATTTTATTTAGTGTATTTGGACTCACTATATATACATCACTAT
>Ga0209367_1011185_pt1 | contig 11940 bp, 12 predicted proteins | sample WorMetLIZISLAND2_FD_187412 | JGI IMG/M metagenome (GOLD analysis project Ga0209367, IMG submission 187412) | Marine gutless worms symbiont microbial communities from Max Planck institute for Marine Microbiology, Germany - Olavius geniculatus... ... | reverse complement strand
AAAAATCGGTGCGATTTACGACAACTTTCGAGTTTGAGCGCAAATATCTCTGGAACCGATGAAGATAACGACATAATCTAAACGGCGTTGACGAGAGCGATCCTTTCTGCGTTGAAAAAAAAAATTTGTGAAATTCCGTCCACTACGAACCAAGTTATAAGCGCTAATGTTGACCTACCCTAAGTCAACGAAGCACGTTCGGTGTATGCCAATGCATTTGAGTTCAGGCCACGTGACTTTGATGCCGGGGAAATTCTCCCCCCCTCTTTACCCCCTCTAATTTCCCCCAATCGGACTTAGGGCGCCGGGCGGACTCACGTTGGGCTTGCCCCAAATTTCTAGTTTATTTTTGTTCTAGAATGCTGAGAAGGATGACAAGAACAGAGCCAGCACTTCTTCGCAGAGTCTTGACCTCGGCTTTCCCGATGATGAGGATGACTCTCATCCCATTCCTGAGGGTAAAATAGTCATCATCATCATCGTTATTATTAATCGTTATCAAATCTGTACTCATGGTACATGAGTAAAAGAATTAAACCATACAGAAAGCAGCAACTGTTGTGCCTGCAAGACACGAAAATACTAATTTGACACTGTTACCAATATTTGCGATAATTAAGTTAATGATAATAATAATGAGAAAAACGACTGATACTAATATAAATATCATAGCAACAAAACATTTTTCTGAAAATATACCGCTCCACTTGCTAGAAACAAAATAAAACTGTTCAAACTCTTTAACTCTAAGGCGACAGTATGGGACCGTCAGAGAAGAGCAGTGGCTTTTATCCCCCCAAATCTGGAATCAAAATTGGGTGCAACTCCACCCAGTTTTAGGCTGAGGTCCCCCCCGAATTTCTGACTCAAGTTTTCTCCTCCATTTTGGGCTTTTTTCCCCTCTAGGGAGAAAGCTTTGTTAAGGGTGTAGATTACCCAGTGAAAATAGGGGAAAGTAAAAAATAGGGGAAGTAAAAAAATAGAAGGGGAAGTTTTGTTAAGGTGTAGTTTGCCCAGTGAAAATAGGGGGGAATTTTTATCTACAACTTTGTCAAAACTCCCCCCTATTTTTCACTGGGTGCAAGCTGCACCCAACAGGTATAGGGAGAGAAGCCACTGTAGAAGAGCAAAACGAAAGTCGTTTTCCTGCTAATATTAATCATATTATCAATATAGTGGCACATTTTTAAGCATACTGGTGTGTAGCGGTGACATTTATAATCATTTTATATTTTTGTTTGCATCAGTCATTGTTTTCATTATTATTACCATTTACTTTATTTTCATAATGATTGGTAATATTGCTATGATTATTAATTTTGCTGTTATTTGTTATTGTATCTGATTTTTGTTTTTGCTTTTGATGTTATTATGTTATATTTTTTGACTGCAGTAATAATAATTGTTGTGTAAAATCCATTTCAGTAGTTTGGCTGAAAATTGGGGTCTTCACGCTAAGTTAATATACAGTTACCAAAATCTCTATCTGGATCGCATTATGATAGTTGCGTGGCGCCACCTTGTGAATGATATAGACTTGTGTTGCAGCCCGAAATCACCAAAATATCCATTAAAAAACCCTATTTTGGCATTTAAAGTCATTCAAGGTCATTGAATTTGGTGGCAATCGACAGCCAGTGTACGACATTAGTGATTAATAGTAACCTATAGGCCCTATCTCGCACCGTTACAGAAATACAGCGACTTATTGACCAAAAGTGGCAAATTTTCCCCACCCCCCTCTCATTTAGTGCCCTCGTTTAGGGTGGCCCCCTTCAAATTTATGGGAAAGCTTTACGCTTCCTGAAACTAGAGTCTTCCAGGCAGCCAACGGTGAAGATTTGGTAATCCTAGCTTGCATCGTTTTTGACTGATCCACCTGTGTGACAGACAGACGGACGGACGGGCAGTCAGAATTGCGATGGCTAAGACCCGCTGAAAGCAGTAGCTGCTTTCGCGCGTAAAAAGGGTTTTTTTGTGTGTATATAGCACCATGAGTGACAGAAGTGCGTAATACATATATAATACGATTGACGTTCGATAAATAAGTTTACAAAATGGTGCCATTTCATTCATTTTTAAAATAAGAAAGATCGAAATATACATTTTGTAAGGAATTTAATTCTGAGTACAAGTTGCGAGTTTTAAGAAGATGACGTCACTTTGACGTCATTCATAAACATTAAATATGGTGACGTTTGCACTAAAATTGTCCTGTAGCGAACAGCATGTTGTTATTATTTTTTGTGGGCAAAAATTAATGCAAATCAGATTCACTCTGTGATGCATCCGGTGTATGACAAAAAGTGTTTTACGAAGTCAACAGTACAAGTTTGGCATAAAAAATGCTAGGTGGGCAGCCAGCCGGTAGCTACGAGATTCCTACGAGACTTCGAACTCTGCACAATCTGGTGATCCAGTATGCATCACAAGGCCGGTACGAGGTGGCCGTGCCGCTGTGCAAGCAAGCACTGGAAGACCTGGAAAAGACGAGTGGTCGTGATCATCCCGACGTGGCTACAATGCTCAACATACTTGCTCTCGTCTATCGGTTAGACGATCTATTTTCATTTGATTCATGATTTACTTTGTCCTCCTGTCTTGATAGGGTAACGGTAACGTGCCGAACTTGTAACCCTGAGGTTGCAGGTTCAACTCCGAGCCTGGGTACTGCCAGGTAATGACCTTGGACAAGTCGTTCACATACATGTGTCTCTGTTCACCAAGCAGTACAAATTGGTACCGGCTTCACTGCCGGAAAGGTTATGGCAGTAATATGCGGAGGTCTGGCCCTCCTGCCATGGGACGGGTTCGCCTGTATCGGGTGGCAGGTAATACTGTGGGATCTCATATGGCAGGTGAGGCGTCTGCAGCACACTGCCGGCTCGGGGCCATTGGAAACGGAGATGGGCATTGTTCTCATATGTCAGAGAGCTGTGAGAGGGCCTGTTGACTATCGGCAATTAAACCTTTCTACACACAAAAGCAGCTGCTGCTTTCAGTGCATCTTAGTCATCACAATTCTGTCTGTCCACCTGTCTGTCTGTCACACGGGTGGATCAGTCAAAACAGGTGCAAGCTAGGATTACCAAATCTTTTCCATCGGCTGCCTGGAAGACTCTACTTTCCGGAACCGTTAAGCTTTACCATAAATTCAAAGGGGGGTCACCCCGAAAGAGGGTGCTAAATAAGAGGGGGTGGGAAAAATTTGCGAGTTTTAGCCAATAAGTCGCTGTATCTCAGTAAGTACGTTTCAACATGGCCTACAGTGTGTTATGCCTCATTATATTTTTTCAATCCACTGTAGATTGTGTTGAAACCTATACTCGTTATACCTCACATGGATTTTCTGATGCATTAGAATGGTTGCCAATCAGCGTTTAAAATGCTGAGCAAGTCAAATTTGGAATTTTAAAGGAACTCGACTGTTACAATTTACTCTCTGACAGTCTAGCATTTTCTAGCTGCATTATTTATTGAATTTGGCACTAAATTTTCAAATGTGCGAGAAACACTGAATTTAGGCATCAGTTTAGCATTAATTTGACATTATCAACTCGAGTGTAGCTGATAATGATGTTATGGTTGATGCTGCTGCAGGGATCAAGGCAAATATAAAGAAGCCGCATCACTCCTCAATGATGCTCTAGCAATCCGAGAGAAAATGCTCGGACCCGACAATCCCGCTGTGAGTATGAGTGTAATTGTTGTTAATGCCGAGTCACGCTGCTATCTGTACTGTGTCTTGCAAACATTGCGCAGTGAAAAATGCCTTTCGTAATGTTCACTGCCTTGGGATTCAAATTACGGATGTAAAGCAGAGGTTGTGCAATTATTCTGATAAACATTTATAGTATTCGAGTGCTGTAACACTTTGGCGTGAGTGTTGGTAAGCGAGTCCGTCTGTAGAAAGGCTGATCCTGCAAAAAAATTCCTAAAAGTTTGCTTGGTGGCGGATGTGATCTAGATTCTATTAACTGCACCCATTTGAACAAAGAAGAGGAAAATGGGAAGTGATACATTAAAAGACTAAAGTGACTGAAGTACATTAGTCAAAACTTAAATTTAGTAGAATTTTGATTTTTGCCTGTATGTCTTTAAGTGGAGTTTGTGACAGTGTTGCTGATAAAAAGACGATTATGAGAATAAACTTGTGCAAAAGTGTTGCACTAGTTTATTCTTATAATCATCTTTTTATCTTGTTTTTTGCGTAACATTATTTGTCGATGAGTGTCCAGGTTTATTGTTATCAGTATGATTATCCTGTTTATTGAGTTTAATGTATGCTCTAGACAGACTGTTGTTATCGCAGGTGGCCGCCACACTCAATAACTTGGCTGTCTTGTACGGTAAACGTGGCAAGTACAGGGAAGCTGAACCACTCTGTAAACGTGCATTGTCTATTAGGGAAAAGGTATCTTTTTTTTGGTTTTAACATTATTAATTTTTCAGTGTTTTGAATCCATTTTCATGCTTTTATCGTGTTAGTTTAACACAAAAGGACATCCAGTGTGTGAAAATTTGACTTCAAGCAGTACCTGTAAGTTCAGAAATTAATTAATAAGGCACTGGTAAGAATGCATATCTCCACCAAGTGAAGTGATTTAAAGACAAGGAAAGGAGAGGGAGAAGGAAGAGCCACTTCGCTGCGGGGAGGGAGGTTAATGTAAAGGCCGGCATTGCTACTTGCATTGTTAGTGCAATGATGTCATAGCTATTATTAGTCATCATGTATACACACATACACAGAACGATGGACAGAATGACCAATCTCTTAATCTCCTCCAATGTTCACTACGTTCACTTGGTCGAGATAAACATAGAGTAACTGAGTAAAAATTGACCAGCTAATCAAAAGCCTAAACTAATATAACAGTGATGATAACAGTAAGAATGCTGATGATAATGGTGCACAGAAAAGTGTTATCTTGCATTCATCATGTCATCAAAAGTTTACGTTAAAACAAAATTTGAAATTAACAGTTGTTTTGTTTTTGGTCTTCTGTGCATTGCTGATACTCAGTTCATCACGGTGATAGTTTAGTTGATTTTTCCTGTTTACTGACAGAGAGTCGTTATGTTGCCGTTTGAAAGTGGAAGGAAGCATTTTACAAATCATAAAAGCATAAGGAAGACTTTTCCTTTCTTGATACACATTGGAACAGAACATGAACTGAGAGCATGGGTCCTATCAACTTCCACACATCTGGTTACTTACTGTCTACTGTAATGACACCTGGTGGATAGTCGTTCCGAAGAAGACAGCAGCAGTTGCCAAAATGTCAACAAAAAACAATAAAATAAAGGTTGTATTTTGATGGCTTTTCTACGTATAATTATAAGGTTTTCCATTGGATAATTGCCGATGCTTTTGTTTTTGCTTAGGTACTAGGTCGAGATCATCCAGACGTAGCAAAACAGCTCAATAACCTGGCTCTCCTCTGTCAGAACCAGAGCAAATACGATGAGGTTGTAACTCTAGTTTGTAGTTTTTATCACTCAAATTTTTCTTTGAATAATGCCATCGATTGGCTTGTTTGCTTGTGTGCATTTGTGTACTGTGACTGCTTTAATATTTAGTCTCCTAAACATGAAAAATTAAAAACATTTAAAAGAAATAGAAAAATTTTATAGTCAGTGGATAATTAAATGAAACTGCATAGGTAATAAGATAGTAACAGTTTTTTTTATATGTGACAGCATTTGTATTTGTTGCGATTGCACTGTAGCATTTTTTTCAGCTTACTTTATTGAGAGAATTATTGACCAGCGTAGGAGATATTTTGTGTTTAAACTACATACGGCATATTACTTGTAGTTAGTTATTTATAACAAACTGTGTATTGAGGTCGAGGATCATTATATTCGAGCAATAGAAATATACGAAACATCTTTGGGGGCGAGTGACGTGAACGTTGCTAAGACAAAGAACAACTTGGTGAGATTTACCTGCGGTCCGAGTGTTGTGCTCATAGCGTGATTTTTGGTTTTGCATGCTAATGTTATCTATATGTTTATTTCTTACCATTTTTATTTTTTAGGTCGAGAAATATTATAAGCGAGCACTGGACGTGTACACGCAAAAGTTAGGCATTGACGATCCCAATGTTGTAAAGACCAAAAATAATCTGGTGAGCTTATTATTTTGATTTATGTCGGAATTTTATTCTGTTGTCATTTGTTGCGTTGATGATTTAATGATGATTTGTTTATTTGTTTTCCTCATTTTGTGTAATGGTTTTTTTTGTTTATTCACTTGATTTCTTTGTTTTTGTGTACTTAATTTCATTTTTGTTATTGTGATTAATCAGTTTGTTTGCTAACATGCTAATTGAAGTGCAGTATTTTGGCTTACGGTAATATAACTGTTCCATTATTGTACTTACTAATTCAGGTTAGACCTTCAGCATTTAAAAAGACATGTTCCAGCACCTTTCAGTCGTTTTCTTTAGGTAGCACTGTTTTTTATTGCGCTTTATGTTTTTGTCCGTTTATGTAATGATGAAGTTATCTGATATATTGGCTTACAATAATTGGTCATATTTGGTGAATTTAAAAGTCAAACTTTTTGTTTCATTATTATTTATATGTGCACTGCCTGGAAAGGCCATCCCTGAAATTGCCTATACTATGTTGAGCGGGACGTTAAACCCTACTCAGACTCACTCATTCACTCATTTTGGTGAGTGAGTGAGTGAGTCTGAGTAGGGTTTAACATCCCGCCTGACACAGTATAGGTCATTTTGAGGACGGCCTTTCCAGGCAAAATGCACGTGCATACACATAATAACGGAAGGCAAAGTTTAACCTTTACGTTAATGAAACACAAAGTTTAACTTTTACAGTAAAACGCTAAACACAAAGAAAGATCTAAACCTAAAATTGTAAGAACTCTTGATTTAAATGTGCATATGCGAAAGCAATGGCAGAGTTCTAATAATCTTCCCTGTTATCCTTCAAACAGTCATTAATATCAGAATGCTGTCTAATCGAGGACAGGGGTAACTCATTTTGGTGCATTGTGACAGCTGTTAAACCATGCTTTTCATATTTATTCACATGTATCTTATCACATATGTGTTTTTTGCTGTGGATGGAATTTTCTCGTTTATCATATTGCTGCTGCTGCTGGTTCACTGTTGGTAGGCATCGGCATATCTGAAGCAAGGCAAGTATCGTGAGGCCGAGGCTTTGTACAAGGAGGTATTGACACGGGCGCATGAGAGAGAGTTTGGCAAAATTACCAGTTTGTGCTTTTTTGCTTTTCTGTATAGATTGTGTGTCAGTCTGTGCTTTGTTGTCCAGTCTCTCTTCTGCAGTAATCTTACGGAGAAATTCATTTAGTTTTTTCCTGTTCATTGACATCACAACTGAAAAAAGTGTGGCTTAATCTGCTGTGGTTAATGGGGTTGTGGCTGCAATCACCATTCACAAGGTGGCGCATGTAGCGATCGCACTGGAAGTGAGGATTGCTCCATTACAGATGCGTGTCAACAGCATGTGCGAGGCGTGCATAAGCATTTGTAAATTGTTTCAGTTTTTACTTCCACTCATAAATTTGCAAACATATCTCACAAACAACTTATTTCGATCCGTCTTATTTTTCTGTATATATAAAATTTCTCACAGACAACAGCAGCCCTACCAAGTCTCACTCATTCTCAGTCAACTCACGCTTTTTCACCCGCATAATTTTTATCTCACGCATTTTTATTTTTTTTCTGTCCAATAGAAAGATTGGTATTGTGGTAGTGGTCAGTATCAATAATTTGAACAAATTATTTACAGTACATCGAAGCGACAAAAATTATTGTTTTCACCAGGCACAAATTAACGGTAAGCCCGAAGCTAAAAATGGACAAAAATGTCTCGATTTCTGCGGCTTTGCCGTGAACCCTACTGGGGGAGCTTAGTTTGGATTGGCCTGGCGGTTATGGTAAGCACGAGAGCTGTGCTCCCAGCGTGGTCCAGGGGCCTGCAGGTGTAAAGCCTTGTGGCAGTGGCGTATAGACAAGGAGGCAGATGGCCCATCTCCCACCCCAATCCTCCAGACAAAACGTAAGCATACGTTTAAATACTGCACTAAATTTGCCAATTCGGTCATTTTATTTTGGGGAGAATAATCTTTCAAAGCTAAGATGTACCAAATTTGATTTTGGCTGTGGCTTTGCTGCGCATACCTCACTGGGGAAGATTACAGCACTCCCCCTGACCTTTTAGATGGGTTTTAGGGAGTTCTACTTCATCCAAAGGAAGGGATGGGAGGACATTTTGAGGACATGCTGTGATAAAAATAATGTGATGTGACACGTGTGACTTTTTAAGATATAGTAGTTGCCAATCCTTTTCGTGTCTATTCAGTTAATCATTTCTGAGCCAACGCGGGGGCTATCCAGTATGAATTCATTGTTGTAAATGGCCAAACTACGACTTTTGCATTCCACAAGGTAGTGTAGCGACAGTATTAAAGTGAGGCGGCCAAAACTAAAGTCGTCTGGGTCAAGTTTCTTCTTGATGTTACGTGCCAAAAATTATTAAAATCGGCCAATGTTTTACGAAGCTATTCAAAAAATAAAAGTAGTACGTTTTTTATGGACCATGGCGTATGTTGTATGTTAATGTGCAGATGCTAACAAGCCTATATGGATGCACGCCGAGGAAATGGAAAACAGCAAAGTCAGTATTTTTGTTGCTTACAGTTCCATTCAACGGTTGAACAGCTTACAGATATTTATTAAGCTTTTCATTTTTGTAGCCATCAGCTCCACTTAACCACCACTCTTGTTAATGCTGATGACTAGGGCCCACATTTTTCTGTGGAAAATTTTGCCGAATTCCACGGGCCAGTCTGCAGAATTCCATGGCTCACTGCAGCAAAATTGTCCATATTCCATGGTTTACTGCAGCTCTCTATTTATGAGTAATCTGAGCTCTATCCTGTTCAGAAACTTTAGTTATTGAAGGCTGGCATTGCGCTGAATTATGCTTCCAACATACAAAAAAATACCGATTGCTTTTTTGTTTTGAAACATGCAATCTCTCAAGTCGTATTGTGTCGATTGTGCCGTATTGCAAAAGCTATCACTAGGACACACATTTTTCAGTTTGATCTTTTGTGATATAGTTAGTGCATAATTAGTAATATTTACATCATGAAATCAACAATCTTACTAATTGCTGTTCATTTCTCAACTTCTGCAAAATTCCATGGATATATCAAAATTTCACAGAAAAAGGCATATTCTGCAGCTTGACTCGAAATTTCGCAGCCCGCGGAAAACTGTGGGGGCCCTACTGATGACACTCAGTTAAGGTATGAGATATTAGCCAAAGTTGCTTATACAAGTCCATAGAAATTCTTATACAAGAAAATCTCACAGCTAGCATGGTAATCAATCGGACCTCTTGTTTTGGTAACGTGCCTTCTGTTTTTTCACACTGAATACTTTACTGCATGAATTTTGACATTTTTATTGGACACAAATTGCATCGAGTTGGATATACCAGCCGCTCCAACTGTAATAAAACCGCAAATATTACGCATTAAAACTGCTAGCAGTTTATGTTGTTATTTTTCATTTTTCTCTGTATATCTCTGTTCTGTATTTTATCTGTTTGTCTGTCTATCTTTGTGTGTTTATTACTAGAATGTCTTCGGTGAATGAAGGTTGATATAAGCATTGATGAATATAATCACAAAAAAATGAAAAAGTATAAGCATGAGCATTATGCACTAACTTATACAGGGTGGGCCAATAAAAATATGCCACTTTGCTGTTGTCTATCGCCAGTTATTAACTGATTTTCAAAATTCTTTCACTGGCACACTTTGCAGAGAATTTGCAATAATGTGGTTACTAAATATCCCACTACACTGTAAATGCACACTTACACTACCTTGTGAAATATAAATGGACGAAGAAAATAACGATAATAAGAAACATTTAGGCAAATGTCAAATGTAAATTTATATAGCGCATTAACGGCAAAACCTCTAATGCGCTGAACATACTAGTACCGAGAAAACAAAAACGTCTTTAGTGACTGTCTGAAAATGTCTGAAAAACACTTCAGAGCAACATTGCAGTGAATGATCCATATGACAACAGACTGTGTTAGACACACAGTCTAGTGTTATACAGATCATTCACCACATTGTTGGTCTGAAGTGTTTTTATCATTTACTAAAATGTTTGTTATTATCGTTATATCACAGGCTGCTAGGTAGTAAGTAAGTAAGTAAGTAAGTAAGTATGTGAATATTTAAAGTGCACAATGTCAGCCAGTGGCCGAATCTGAGGCACTTGCAGCACTGTTGTAAGGATGACCAGCCATTTCAATGGGAGAACTCAAAATTTGACCCCCCATAACTCCTAAACCCCTTAATTTTTTTACAGCAAAGTTTGCGCAGATGATTACGTCTAGCATATCTTCCGATGTGCAAAATTTGGTAAAAATCCGTTTACCGGGGGCTTCCCCATGAATAGGTGAAATATAACGCTTGCATGACTTTTTGTACCTTTCCTTTCCTTCCCTTTCTTCTTGCCGTCCTCTACAGGAAAAACGACTGAACTGATTTTAACACACGATGGCTCATATGATGCGGTTTCGTGCAAAGAAGTGCCTTTTTATCGGTTATAAAATTTAAATTCAACATTTTAACTTATTTTTACACAAAAATATGAAAAATTACAATGGCGCCTATATGGAAAATTAAACAGTGCTTTAAACTGTCATAATACTGGCTACGTATAAGATAGAGTCGTAATTTTTGGTTCTGTGGTATGGTTTTCTGGGTCACCCATTTTAACAGTGTCATTTATATTTACCCTCGATCGATCCTGTTGCCATGGCAACAAAATTTGGGACAAAATTGGCTATAACTCGGCTTATGTATGAAATATCTGTGAAGTTTTTGCGTCTATAGGGGGTTTTCAGAAATGGGCCATTGAATGCTGCCAACCGAATTTTTCCCCGAGCGACCCTCATTGCCTTGGCAACGAAATTTGGGACATAATGGGTTAGAACTGAGCTTGTGTGAGAGATATATCGAAGATCTTTGCGCCAGATGAGGGGTTTTCGAGGTCGGGGTATTTTGGTATGGGCAGTGCGCAATTATTCGAAAGCGCACATATGCACCTCCACAAAAATCATACGTTAAATATACAAAAAAATCGTTATTATTTAGCGACAAAAAATATTTTTACATTTTCTAACATTTCTATAATTAACTAATCAGACGTTGGATTAGTATGACATTCTAAAAGTTAATGGCAGAGTCGCCTAATTCGAAAGCTACTTAAAGCGAGATAGGACAGCTGTCTGTTTTGAACGTAAATAGGTAGAAAATCCATAGAACTAAGTGAAGTAGCCAATTTTCCAAGATAAAAACAATTTCAGATTTACTTTACGTGCAATAAAATAAATAAAATGCTGGCGAAAAGTAGAGTTTGGAGACCAAACACACCTATGTTAAGTCGTTAAATTTAGCGGAAGTTGATAGTATCCATGACAATGCCAGCAAAAAATGTTGCTGCTAGTGTTGGGTCAATTTAAATTATTATTGTGGTTTGTCAAAAATGTGACTTCCGTCACAATAGTAGTAGTAGTAGTAAACTAGTAGTAGTAGGGATAGGGGTGGGATAGGGGTAGTGTAGGCGTAGGGTTATGGTAGCAATAGGGGTAAGGTAAGTTATGGTGGGGGTAGAGTATGCTAATGGAAAAGTAGGGGTTACTTATAGTCGAAGTAGAAATAGGAGTAGCAGTAGTTGTGTTAGTAGTTTTAGTGGTTATTCTACTGTCAGATTTTATTAAGCTCCAGATTACTTCCAACGGCAATAAAACTGCAAATATTTATGTAGAAAACTGTTCAGTTTATATACAGTGTAAGGGTGACATCGTGGTTGTAGATATAAAACAGCACAAGTCACAATTTAAGAA
>Ga0209367_1011183_pt1 | contig 11941 bp, 4 predicted proteins | sample WorMetLIZISLAND2_FD_187412 | JGI IMG/M metagenome (GOLD analysis project Ga0209367, IMG submission 187412) | Marine gutless worms symbiont microbial communities from Max Planck institute for Marine Microbiology, Germany - Olavius geniculatus... ... | reverse complement strand
GAGAAGACCATGTGTATGTCACAGCATACTTCTGAACAAACTTGTGAAGCCTACGAGCAATGCATAAATCAACACTCGGCAGATCAATAACTGTTCTGATAAACTTAGTGTCCTCTGCACTAGACATCCGGGACCCGGGTTTCCAGGTTATAATTTTTTCGCTATTTTATTTCATCAACAGACCGTTGCGGTGTGATCGTTCATCAGTCGAAACATGTTGCAGGCACGCAGATTGACTGCGGCGAAGCTGTCCGGCTGCTCGTTCAAATAGACTGACACCAACTCCTGCAAAACATCGGCATTACCAGGCCTATAACAATCCTGTTTTTTCCAGTTGCACTCTGGCGATAAATAGGAACAAAAAAATGTTTTCATTTTTTTAATTTTTAATTTTTATTTTGTACAAATAGCTCATAAAAATAAAATGACACACTGAATAGTACCCATGAGAACGAAAAAGCAAAAATAGTGCAGTAAAACAGTTTAGATGCAAACAGCTTTATTTCATTGAAACACTGAAAGCAAACAAAAAAAACTGCACCAATATTTCTGAAGGGCCCAATAAAAATTTTACAGACATAAGTTTTATCAGAAACGGACAGCAGCTGGATGCACAGGAATTCTTACGCCTCGTCATTATCATCGATCATCATCAGCAGCAGCAGCAGCAACACGGTCATAGCAGTACAATGGGTGACTTTATCATCTGTACATTTATATCGTTAGCAAGTCGCAGTACGATTAACAGAGCACAACGTGCAATATTGGGCTGGACCTCGTGTCTGGAACACTTTGCCGCAGAACATAACAACATCTCAGTCACTCTCAGCTTTCTGTCAGCATCTCAAAACCTGGCTCTTCAGAAAATCATACCGGACATCATCATTTGAACATCATGCTGTTATTGTTTTGAGCTTGAAGTAGCTTTGCTGTAAAGGCAACTCTGATTGCCTGATTTGTTGACTGACTGGAGGAAATTCACGAATAAAAAAAATATAAAAAATTACACGGAGTGAACCTGTGACATGTCGTGGTAGTTGAGTTTGTAGTAACACTGCGCGATGTAGACGTTCAACGCCACGTAGTCCCTGCAACATTTTATCGCTCACTCAAATCAATCAATTTAATTATCGTTTATTTCAGACAAAAATATTCATACAAAGGCTAGAATAAGGCACATGCCAGAGGGACAAAAATACTTATGGAACAATAAACACATTAATGTTAGCACGCGGCGTTTCTCTGTCAGCATCATCGCCGCTAGTGCCTGTTTAGTGACACACTTTCGTTTCTTCCGTCGACGGAAGAAGGTCTCGCAAAATGTCGTGAACGTATTTCGATGTAATTGACATTCTGCCAATCTACTGTAGGCATTATATAGCAGATGACGAAGTCGATCAACTTTGTGGGGACAACAACATTCCGCCTGCTGACCTCTGGAGACGAGCCATCACATGCGGACACTCGGGGGTGTCGTTATATGCTCGTTCGCCGATTACTCGTTAACGACGACGACGACGACTGTACATAGTGATTTTCGGCTTATATTGTCGCTCGTTTGGTCACTTATCATTACTGCAACCGCAGGTTATCGACGCGTTATCACTGTGGAATGTATAAGACCTGTTCTTGAGTATGATATCCTTGTACGTGTTGATGGCATCGTGGTAGTCGCGTTCAGTGAACTTGAGTGCGGCTGCAGACAGCTGGTCGACGACGCCTCCATCAAGAGCCTTGAGACAGCGAACTTTGGCTGTCTGGTCGCCGAGTTTGTGCGCCGCGTGTAACATCAGACGATTGCGCAGCGAACTCTTTGCACCTGAGCGCACATTCGCTGCACATATGAGATGAAATGGAGCGAAATAAAACAGGCTCAAACAACCGCAAAACAACGTATTGTGCTTTGCTGCAGTACACGCGAACCCCGGCGATAAAACACAACTTTGCAGAAAGTAACCCCATGTTTCGCTCCGTGAAGGTGTAGTAAGCTTAACTCTCTGTACCGCTACACCCAAGTTCACGAACTAGTACAGTGAGACCACTTTCGCCAACAAAATCCCGTAAATAATTTTTTTAAAAACGAAGAAATCGAAGAAAATACATTCGCTGGCCTCGTCGAACGCTTCTTTGTACTTTCCGAGCATGAAATAGCAGCAGGCGGCGTACAGCTTCAAGTCCTTCCTTGAACTTTCCTTCGACAACTTCTCGTAAATCTGAACGCCACACGACACACAAACATCGGCTGCAAACGGCGAAAAGTTTGAAAGATTGGTAAGCATTTTAAAATATGCGGACACAGTAGTGCTACTTTGTGCACGACAAGATTGTGTTCATTACGTAGACATACAAACGTCAAATAATACTTTTTTGTAAAGTAAATGATTGCAATTTTTTGATATACACAGACTGATGAATACGAGGGTATTAAAATTACAAAACGTTGGTCTGAAGAAAAGTCGAGTTTGATGACGATGATGACTATAAACCTAATGATTATAATAAACTAACTATTCTGATAATAATAAAATAACAGGCCCATAACATTTATAGCGCTGTAATAACTGCATAATATTACAACTTCAACGGCGCTATAGCACACACTATCGCATTTTTACTGAGGTCTATTAGCTTACTCTTCTGCGTGTATTTCTATCAGTGTACGGACAAAAGGCCACCGGACGTAAGACCACCGAACAAAAGGCCACTTACTTACTAAAACGTATTTAACAAAATTATGACCATGTCTCAGAAAAGAACAGTCAAAATTGTTTTTGTCATAACTTCGTTAAATTTCAACTATCATTTGAAACCGAAAAATGTAGGCCTAACCTAAAAGGTCGGAACTTAGACCGTTAAAATCTACGTTTAATGCTGAAAATTCTATATGCAGATTGTTTTGATCTATCTGTAGTGAATTCAGCACAGTGGGCTCTTGAAATGTGTCTCGCAGCCCAAAATCGCCAAAAATCCAAAAGAGCCAGTTTACGACTTTGTATTAGTGATTAATAGTAACCTAGGCCCTATCTCGCACCGGTATTGAGATACAGCGATTTATTGGCTAAAAATTGCAAATTTTTTTCTACCCCCTTCTCATTTAGCGCCCTCGTTCAGGATGACCCCTTTCGAATTTATGAAAATGCATTACGGTTCCTGAAACTAGAGTCTTCCAGGCAGCACTTAGTTATGCTGAGTCAACATCTATAACTGAGGCCTTTTGTCCGGGGGTGACATTTCTGGTGGCCTTTTGTCCAGTGATTTGCGTTAACAAAAGCGATATTATATTAGGCCACGTAAAGGAGCTACACGGGTCACGTGACGCGCACCTGTAGAGCGCGCGCGTAGTTAGCGAGATGAAACGCGCAGTAGGCAATCCACAACTCACGCTCGTCTTTCTTGTCAGCCGGGTTCAGCTCGTCCGCCTTAATATAATGCAACTTTATTTGTCATAGAACGACAGCGTACGACATTAAAAAACAAACAAACATGAAGCTAAGCTAGACGACGAATTACCGAGACCGTTTAGTTTACTTCTGGGCTCTGGCTAAGCTCAGAGACTCCGTCATACAGAATTATCATAACTGTCCACGAATTTCGTCAGAAATTTTCGTCTACCACTCGCAGTCAAACTGCATACACCGAAACAATGTGCACACGTAACCGAACGGGTGTCAAGTTAAAAAGCGTGATAGATCATTCACAATAATCTAAGTTATCATTGTCGCTATTATTATGAGGCCTATTCCGTATTGGCATGAAGATCGTTGATCGTATACGATGTAAGCTTAGGCTACGTAAGTCAAAAAATACAACCAGTTTAAACAGAAATTTTCCTTTCCTTTTAGGTTTACTGCAGTTTTGTGTGTCACGAACAGTATAGCCTACAATAAGTTACAGAACGGCGTAAACAACACAGACATGGCATGCCTCTCGACAAGTAACGTTAGGTTAGCGTTTCAAGCGACACTCGGAGGCAATTATCAAGGACCGCAGACTGAGTTATTTAACAGAACGCGCGAATACAGTTACTTTAGCGGTCGTTCGGAACGACACTAAAATTAAACCACACTCAGCTGGCACTGATACTTTTTGCACAATTTTCGGATGCACTCGTGCGTCATAACATAACATACCAGGTAACATACCAGGTGCGACCGCACCTGGACCGGTAGACATATCTCCGGAGCTGGTTCGACCGTAGGGCTAAGCGGACCGGTTAGTACATAAAGAAGCCTATTGAAGTCCTTCTTGTATGCTCGAGACCACTTTTGAAACAATTCGCACTGCTGGAGTCTATGACACTTTGCTGCAAACAGTTCCACCGATCAATCACCCTTGAACAGAAGAAGAAACGTCTAATGTCCAGATGGGATCTGCATTTTGCAATTTCGGCGGTGTGTCCACGTGTTGTAGGCCTAACTGACGTACGGAGAGTGAAGAAATTGCTCAACTTAGCTAAAAATAGTTCTTTGTACATCTTGAAAACTTGCAGCAAATCAGCTCTGTTCCTTCTGTCTTCTAAGGTCTAAAAACCCAACTGCCGTATTCTTTCATCGTACGGTAATTTCTTGAGGCTCGGAATCATTCTCGTAAACCGATGAAGCAAACGACAGTGTAGGCCTAGTCTAAGCGAGCTCAGCGTGGTTTAAGTACGATACTGCACTGTCTGTCGTATTGCGTACTCGCTTATCCACTCCAGCAGTGCGGTATCTAGTACTGAAAGGCTGCTGACGAACCGTGAGCAGCGTGATGGCGGCGGTGTAGTCCCGACGATCGACGAATTCTTTGAACGACTCTGACGTCAGAGTTTGACTTCCGGTCGCCTCCGACGATGACGTCACACGTTTACTCACGACTGCCGGCTTTACTCTTTGCAGATTCTGTGTTCCAGCAATCAATGCATTTATAAAACGATTACACGTCACGAGTAAAAAACTTCATTTATATTAGTGTAATCGGGCTACTGCGAATCGTGCATAAGCATAGACGCTGGTGCGCCGTACAAGAATTATGAGAGAGGGGGGAGTAATCAGCCATTTAGTGTGGCGTGTTTAACGTTTTAATGAACTGGAGATTATCCAACTGAATCTTGCGGGAACATTTTCTGCAACGTCTACTACAAGCACAGCTGACGCTAGAGAACGAAGTATAGTTTGTAACTTGAAGTCATCGCCAGTAGCATATGTCCCATCGGACATAATATCCCCAGACATATACCCCCGGACAGAATGCGCTGGAATATAAAACGGACAAAATTTCCCCGGGACATTATTCCCCCGGACAAAATCCCCGAATATAATCCCCCAGATTCACTAATGTTGCACAGGCATGGCCCGCAGATAGTATTAAGCCTTGAACAACGCTTGAAGATATGTTGTATTGCGGTTTCAGTGTCTCAAAAGTTATCTTCGACTATACGGTATACCGTAATATTATGTAACTGCTGGTAGGCTATATTTAGGACATCTCCGGAGACCGGAGACGCCGTGAAGTAACTTACCATAATTATAAATTGATGGAAATCTGTTGTAATCAGTTAACTTTTATTAACTCCAGTATTAAGACCGAAGCACACAAAGATATATACCCTACTAGCATTAGGCAATCAAAATTGCGGTAACATTATGCTGCGTTGTAACGTGTGACGTGTGTATGACGTTTGTTTGATGATGTTTGTTTGACGTCACACGGCTGAATTGGTGAAATACTCCAATGCTTTGTAAAACAGCTAACCTAACGAGCTGCCTACCAGAACAATACTGCAGGGAGGGGGGCGGCAGAACACACAAACGCAAAATATGACAACTGCTAAGAAAAATGCTTAATGTTTATGCGTATAATAATCCTTTCCAGCATCGACTTTTTGCATTGTATCGACTGACTAAGCACTTGAAGGTCTGCGTGCAAAAGTAATTTACATTTAACAGGTGTACAGTATACTACCGACATTGGGGCTTTTTAGCTGGTGTTTACAGACCTGTCAAGTCACCAGCATTGAGCGAGTGACGCCTCCAATTTAACCTCGTCACCCACTCAATTATCGCCCGCCGACGCTGCGTCGTGGAGCCGAGAAAATGCACCGCGGCCGGAAGTGATAAGTCCTGGAAGCGGATGGAATGGATAGGTCAGTCATGAAAAATGGCACACTCACAGACAGATGTCAGAAGAACTCTGAGCAAACTGTTTAATGTTGACCTAAGTCTGGGCGTTGGAAAATACTGCATCCAGGGCTCATGTAAGCCCCTATAATGTCCAGGAAAACGGTTGGCGACTGGAGCTTTGCTCCAGAACCCGAGTGGAGAACTTATATCGCCACACACCCTCTGTTATTTAGGGAGAAAAGAAGAGTGGAAAAGGGAAATATCATTGGCATTGACATCCATACTTTTGTGCCATCAGTCGTTGCTATGGAGATCGACGTGAACAATTCTTAATAGCAACGCAAGAAGCGGCATGGCTGTCGTTCGAAAATCTGACGAAAGAAACCACGTATCTGTGTCGTTGAGTGGATAATATTGTTTGGATTTAGGATTTGCTTCGCATCTGTCTATTACGGCGGTCCGCAATCGTACATCACGTCGTCGCAGTACACAGTTGCATTGATGGAGTCACGCAAGATCGTTTCAGACGACAAACTGCCGAGTCACAATGAAGTCCTGCCAGCCATACCGGCAACCAAGTCGCATGGTACGACCAATAGCCATTAGCAACAGTAATCATAAGATTTTATGCGCCTTTCGCGGTGATATATAATGCGAAGGTTTCGCGCTGTTGGATTTTATCATGCGTTTTGGTCCATTTGCGTCGAATGACTGACTGGACATAATCACGCCACGCATGCTTGGAGTCTCCTCTGTATTGTGCTTTGAGACAACGACCTTTTATATGATAATATATACAGCGTTAGCCTGGCTTTCGGTAAACGCACGCAACACACACAACGCTAGAAGATAAATATACACTTTTTTTGCTTTTTACTGGTCTTAATGTAATTTTTTTATTAGATCATTTTAGCTGTATGTTTCTATTGTATTAACGGCTTTAAATTGTTCTTCCGCTTGGCGTAATAAAAATGACGTCAGATGTTACGTAATTACGTTATTTGCGTGCGCGGCGCAATTAAATAACCAAGTCCAAGCATAAATGGTTGATTTATTTCCTGTTAGGTTTACCTGTTTTCCGCCATTTTTAATCATTTTGGTCTATGTCAGTAGACTTATACCAAAGTTTAGTTGAACTGTGGTCTAAGTGTAGACTTTAGCGTTCAGCTTTAGCTTTGGCTCAGCGAAAAGGCTCAGCGAAAGTCTAAGTCAAAAAGTGAAGTCGCCCATTGATTGATTGACTGACTGAACGATCTGTTTCGGTGTTCTTGTTCAGGGGCCTCTGTTCGTAATTCATGCTTCGATGACATCGGCGTGAACAAGCCTGATGTCGGCAAAGTGACGACGTCACAGCCAGAACAGCTACCATCGCCACCACGACCGTCACAGCCATCATCACTAAATCCACCAGCACCATCAGAACCACCAGCTGAAGATGGTAACAGTCAAGCGTGGAGAGTGATGAACAAGCCTGATGTCGGCAAAGGAGAGCCAGCGGTGACGTCACAGCCAGAACAGCTACCACCACTACCACCCCCAGCTGAGGGCGGTAAGAGTCGAGCGCAGAAAGCGCTGGAGATGATGGCGCTCCTGCATGACACGCGCCAGCAGATCAGCGCCCTGAGACAGAGGACGGAGGAGGCGCTCGCCTGCGTCCAGCAAACCAACAGCGAGCGACGTCAACAGCTCGAGGACATCCAGTCCGCCAAAGCTCAGCTCAGCCTTGTCTACGCCCAACTCGCCACGATTGCCAACAACCAGAACATCAGCAAGACGCAGCCTGTCACCACTTCGAGCGAACAGCCGCCGCCCAACCTGCAGCCCGACCACGCTGACGACCAGGCCTCGGCGTAACTAACCGTGCTGTGAGCTATGCGTGGAATCATTGAACGTTATGATGCTCAAACGATGCGCTGCCGGGTGAGGTCAAGTTTTGCTGAGATTCTAGTATAACAGCGTAGTTTCCGTCCAACGCAACGATCGAGCGCAAGAAAGTACGCAACAAACGTAGCAAACGCAACGGCTACAACGCAAGAATAAAAGCAGTCGTTGCGTCCGTAACGTCAGCTGCGCTCTTTGCGTTGCGTACGTTGCGTGTGTTGTGTTCGATGAAAACTACGCTTAAGACTTTTGTCATCATGGGTACAGACTAAAGTCTTAGCGCAGCTTGACCTCGCCCGTTGATTGCATTTCTATGAAACAATCGCCACCTCGTGTATTATCGATCAAGAAGTCAAGAACGTATTCTGCTCTACAATTCCGCATACTTTTATATCAGTTTTTAGCTGTTCTTGCATTAAAATTAACTTCGATTACGATTCACTGGACCGTTTTTCACGTTTAACCCCCCCCACTTCCACGCTGACTAACGTTTTTTTACGGTTAAAATATTTTCGTCGTATACTAGCAGGATCGTTTGCGTTAGATTTTTGCAATCTGGTTTTGTTTTAATCCTAGAACTAACCACGGACAACTATGTTGCATATAATCTGTATATATTGGTTTAAAATTAAAAACATTTGGCAGAAATGCTGCTATGTATGTTTAATAGTGTGTCTGGGTGTATAGAAGCCTAGCGGAAACAACTGCAGTCTACAAGAATAAACAGTAACAATTGTAGCGTTTCTGTGGTTATCGCTTTCTCTTAACGGTCAGTCGCAACAGGATTTTAACGACATTTGCAACGCAGATTGCAAGTTCAGTGTCGTCACGGGGCGGGTGGAACGGACTTCAGTGATCGATTGGGGTCGGTCCGAGTTGCAATTAGGTCGCACATGTTATCAGCTGCTGACTGCCATGTAAACACGGCCACAGATACAAAACTGAGGCTCAAGAGACCTACAGTCTGCTCGAGAATGTACAGAAGTAGCTAAAAAAAGAGCACAGACCATACGAATACTAGCAAATTAACTAATTAAAGACATACAGCATTTAATAGTCAGGCCTAATTATGACTATATGCGTCAAGCAAATGCTGTCATCGGTAAATGACGGCCGTATATAGGGGCGCCAATGTTATATGTTTTCATAGCCTAGTAGCATGATATGAAATTTCTTTATTGTGTTATCTACAACTGCCTGCATAAAAATACATCACTTTTAGTGTTTTAAATGCAGAAATAATTTGCGGTATTATGGCATGGAAACGTTAGTAAAATCGTTCTAGTTTAAGAAATTGCCGCTCTGTAGATTTCAGTGTGGATTTATATTTATTCCAACATGAAATTGTTATTGCTAAAGCAATACCAATGCAGGCACATATGGGTCAACTCCAGCGGCCAGACGAATAAATTTTCAATGTACAATTTTCAAAGTAATTTTGATAATGACTGACTTTTGTCTAACGTGCGTGTTGTAGAGCATTAGGTTCGCGCTGCGTTCCGCAGGCTAAGCGCACAAAGTTACACGAACACAGCCATGCAGTCGCGATTTGAACTGGAGACGCTAATAACAGGGATGAGTGTGAAGATTTTCCGAAAGGTGTACGCTAGATTAATCGCAACAACTGCTGAGAAAGTTACCATGGTGATGTGTTTTCAGCGTGAGATTGCTACGCCTGCTGCTATGACGCGTGCTGTGCATCCGCGCTCTGGCAAATATCATCAGTCATTGCTTCGCTTGTTGCCGCTGCATCTTTCGCCGCATAGTAGTCTAGTCTCTCAGTTGAGCTCGACAAGCTAACGTGTTGAGCGATAGCCTACGTGCGGCAGTAAGTCTGTCTGATTAATTACTGCTTTAACTTGGATAAACGTCACTTGCAGGATACAACGGCTGCCCGACGCACCTACGGTATGTAGTCTCCGTACTGATAAAACTCTGCTGTATATTTTGATTTTGTATATCTAAAGATGCGCACAGAACGACGTAACTGAACTGAATTGAACTCACACGGTTTAGTTTTTGACGAGCTGATCAATGGGTTAACAGGGCGAGCCCATTGGTTATTGGTTGACACGTACGTGAGCGTAGTAACGTAGTAACGACGCCGTTATACGGTGCCTGTTGTAATGCGTTACTGCTTGCGGCAACACTTGAGTGAACATATGATCACTAATCAGTATAGACCTGTACTGTAAGATGTGCAAACGTCAGACACGCAAACATCGTTAATAATTTGTGTGTTTTAGTTCCAGCATGCTCATTCTATTATCGTCGGTTCCAGCACATTGCGCACTCAACGCTTATCTCTGGCCATTAATGGACAACACATTTTTATAAACACTCTTCTGTGAGTGCTTACCACACGTCTGTGTGGCAGGATAAAGCATCATTTTAGCAATATGTGTTTTTTACAGAAGAGGGCGCGCTACCTCCTTGATTACGCAGCGCCCATTGCTGTAGCTGTATTTAGGTTTAAGGACAATGACAAAATTCCCTTAACTTAAATTCACGTCAATAGAAAAGCAGTGCTCACTTCTTAAAGGCTGTCTGATTGTGGTAAATAAAAAATAACTATACGGGAGAAGTCGATAAATGCTACAGTCGGCAGAAAATGTAGAAAGAGAAGGTACTGGTTACTTATAGAAGATTTTCTGCGGGCGCTTTTGGTCAGAACCTGTAGACTATGTACGTAGGCCTATATATCAGAGTGTAGTTTGTAGTCACATGTAGTTGCCACCAAAAATAACCTACAGTGCTGGGCGTAAACTCGCCCATCGGTAGAGTAGCGCTCAGGCGATCAGCTGTTTTTAGCTTGTTGCAGCGGCCTGTCTCGTTAGCGATAAACAGCGACACATGGATTTGAAAAAACTCTACAGTAGCTTTTACTCATCAAATACAACGTGCTCTGAAAAACTAGTCTAGACTGTATAATTTCTGTGCAAAAGTGTTCCCAAGATTGCTTATGTGCTTTAATAACAGCACTCACAGTTTAGGTAGTCCTATAGTAGTAGACCTATAGGGAATTTTTAGCAGTTCAAAAATTAAAAATTTTCGACTTCGGAATTTTACCGTTTTGCTTCTAGAACTTATCACTGTTACGTCGGACAATTATACAAAGTATAGCTGAAATAGAAAAATGTAAGCAGTTTTTTTCTTTAATTTGAGATAAGTGGAAATAATAGGCTAATACACGTCGTGTAAATAAAAAGTCAAAAATCAAGGTCACAAAGCCTCACAGTGCTCAGGCAGAAATAATTGCGCCATAAATTCAAACGTTATAGAAGTAACGGTATTGTGGGACACGCGAAGACGCCATAAGCGATAAGCATTATAAAGCAGGAGGTTTAATGTCAAAGTCATAGTAATACCTCAGTAGTAATGTACATGTCTATACATATGTGCGTCCGGGCTTATGAACGAAAAAAACAAGATTGTGTGAAGTTCACTTGCAATTTTAACTAACTAAAACTCATAAAGTCCTGACACAAAAGCTGAAGCAAATTTATACAGCCAATCGTAATTCTACTTAAGGCCACCGTTGTTCTTCCCATCCTAAAGTCGTAATATTACTCATATTCGCATTTATATTTCTAGTACTATTGATTATATATTGTTATTGCTTTCTAAATTCTGGCAGCTATAGCTACACATCTGATTTGTGTTAGGTAATGAAGATAATATCTGATTCATTTTGACTCAGAATGGATTCGTCGTCAGTTTGGCTACAGACAGCAACAACGACGACGATGACAGCTGCAGAGTTTGCTAGTGACGAGTTACTGTCAGCAGCAGCAGCTAACATGAGCAGCGTCAGCGATGACGTCACCGAACTGACGTCAATGAAGATACGCAGCGTCGGCTTCGACATACATTTCTACTCGTTGTCTCTGTGCATCATTCCAGTCGGTGTCGTCTGCAATCTATTCTCGGTCTGCGTGTTCGTCACGTCGCCGACGTTTCAC
>Ga0209367_1011182_pt1 | contig 11941 bp, 8 predicted proteins | sample WorMetLIZISLAND2_FD_187412 | JGI IMG/M metagenome (GOLD analysis project Ga0209367, IMG submission 187412) | Marine gutless worms symbiont microbial communities from Max Planck institute for Marine Microbiology, Germany - Olavius geniculatus... ... | reverse complement strand
ATCCTAGTATATCAAAGCGATATCTTTCCATCTCATTCTCCAGCAGTTCAAGTTTGCCTGGTGCCCACATGGTGCGCACATTCCATGTTCCAACTGTTAGCATATGTGCGCATGGTTTTAGTTTTTATTTGTTAGCTAATTTATCGACCCAATCCCGATTGCTCAGCTGGTATCGCGGATTTTGTTTGACCGGGCGACGTCCGAACCGGCATGTTCTTTCATTCGGTTGTATTGGCATCACATTTCATTCGTGTTGTTACTTTATGGTCAGCGCATCGACACTCATCTGACCGACCCTCTTTTAGGGACTGACAGAGGCTTCCCGCTGGTGTTCGACCATCGCATTAACGAGGCGCAGTTCATCCGCCTTCTTCGAAGAAGAAGCCGTTGACCGCTACCTGTATGCCTGGGTGAGGACTGGTAAAGAACTAGCGCCCCGCCGGTTTTCAAGCCAGAATTTCTATGTTCCCGGGGTTAAGTTCCGCTACACTTCCCTTCGCTCGCTACGCTCGCTTTGGGAGCTCGGAGTAGAAGGCCTAGTCAATCGTGTTTTTCTGGTTTCCCGCTGGCCACGTGACCACGTGACTGTCCTGAGGCCTGGCAATTTTGAGGGGTCCGTCCAGGAATTGAACCCAGGATCTCTCGCTCTAATGAAGTTGACCTGAGTCCAACACTCTAACCACTCGGCCACCGAGCTCCACGGATGAGCTTGGAGTAGAAGGCCTAGTCAATCGTGTTTTTTTGGTCACCCGCTGGCCGCGTGACCACGTGACTGTCCTGAGGCCTGGCAATTTTGAGGGGTCCGTCCAGGAATCGAACCCAGGATCTCTCGCTCTAATGAAGTTGACCTGAGTCCAACACTTTAACCACTCGGCCACCGAGCTCCTAGCTCGAGCCACCGAGCAGGCCAGGTGGCTGAAAATAATGGAAAAATTTGATTTTGTCATCGAACACCAAAAGGAGTCGCGTCATACAAACGCTGATGCATTGTCGAAACGACCGTGTCGTGTGTTGATTGTCTGTATCGTCAGTCGTCGAGTTCAGAGTGCGTGGAAGAATGTGTGCAACGAAATAAGGAAAATAATGCGGAGGTTGAATTTAAAGTGCGAATGACTAAGCAAGCACGTTGCCGTGGTCATTGTAGTTGGTATCAGCTGGATCAGTCACCTGTGGCCAACTGCTCAATCGGCGGGGCGGCCGATGAGCAAAATGAAGACTTGGGAAGTTCTAGTGACAAAACGAAAATTGAAGCAGAATCTGGTGATAATTTAAGTGCTTAGAATACTGCTGCATTGCCTTTTTTGACAATATGAAAAACAAGCTACAAGAAGATGCAGATATTTCATTGGTGATGAAATTAATGCTAAGCTTCAAAAACAAGCCGCCGTGGGAAAGCGTGGCTTTGTCTACTAGCAGCGTCAAGACTATGGACTCAGTGGCCTCGTTTGGCTATCAGGAACGGCTAGCGTCAACGTCGGTTTGAAGCTGCCGATGGGAAATCGACTTGGTGGCAGGTTGTTATGCCATTTTCACTTCGATTCGAATTTATGAAATCGGTGCACGGAGGCATGACAAGAGGTCACATGGGTCGACGACGCACTGCAACTGCCATTCAGTCGCGTGCATACTGGCCGTGTTGGATAACTGATCTGTATGCATTTTTGAGGCAATGTGAGCCTTGTGCCCGCTATCATCAAGGGGCTATTCCCCGACATGCAGGTTTGCAAACGACATTGGTGGGCGAGCCGTGGGAGAGAGTGTCGATTGATATAACAGGATCTCATAATCGATCGTCACGTCAGAACCAGTACATCCTTACCTGTGTGTGTCACTTATCAAAATGGGCAGAAGCCCTTCCGCTAAAAAATCACACTGCAACTACTGTTGCTAGAGCTTTGATGACGCATATATTTTCCAGGTTTGGAGCACCTCTCCAGTTGCTGTCTGATAGAGCTCCGGAGTTTCAGAGTGAACTTATCAGCCAGCTTATGAATTGGATGAAAATAGACAAATTGTTTACTACAGCTTACCAGCCGTCCACCAATGGAGCTGTTGAGAGATTTCATCGCACTCTAAATACGATGCTTGGAAAGGTGGTCAGCGATACGCAGAAAGACTGGGATGACAAATTGCCCGCTGTCATGGCAGCATACAGAGCGTCCCCTCATGAAACTACTGGTTATTCGCCAAATTGTCTGCTTCTTGGTCGTAAGACTAGAATGCCTTTGGACTTAATAATGGCCTTGCCTCGAAACGAAAATCGGCAAGCTCATGATGTGGATGAATTTGTCCAACAGACCAGCAGCAGATAACGGATGCATACGAAGCTTGGAGCAGCTGCACAGCGAAGAAAAGACACGTATGACTTGCAGCTCCGCAAGCAGGAGTTTGGAATTGGCGACTGGGTCTGGTATTGCTATCTAAGAAGATATTTTTTAGGTCACTCAAATGGCAAAAGAATTATACAGGTCCTTATCTTGTTGTCCGCAAAATTGAGCCTGTAAATTTTGTGCTGCAGCGATCACCCAGAGCAAAGCCATTTGTGGTTGATGTTAATAAACTGAAAAGGTGCTTTGGCCCAACGCCAACGTCATGGCTGAAAACAAAACTGGATTTCAGTCATAAAGAGGTTTAGGCTGACGCAAATACGTCGAAAAATTTGCCAGAGGCTTCTGGATCGTCTGATGATGAGACAGGTATGCAAAATGATCGACATTCACCGGAGGTCGTTCAACCTCTTGTACCTGGAAAAAGGCTGCTAGTATGTTTTTTTGCTGCGTGTAATATGTCTGTATATTTGTTTGTTTTTTATATTTTTTGTAGACTCTCTTTTTAATATGGGTGATAAGGTGCAATGTGAGAAATGCGGCAAGCTCAAGAGCAAGCACAACATAAACCATTATACTTCATCTTGCAAGGGACGAGTGCTTGTCGATGTGAAACCCGACACACCGACCGGGTCAAAACAGCAATCGAGTTCTGGGCTTCCACCAACCGCGTTCCCATCAGCGACATCGACTTATACTCCGCCCGCAATGGGTGCTGTTTTGTCGTCTATTATAATGGAGGTGGTGATAAATCCATCCTTGATCAGCATGACCGATATGACTTACCTCAGCTGTCTAAATACGTTGGCAATTATTACCCGGACATGCCTCAATCCTTGCGTGAGCCGGTGATCCTAGCCACCGTTACGGCAGCACGACGAGCATCTTTGTTCTACAACAACGACGAAAAGAATGTCGGGTCACGTGACAACTCAAAAAGAGAATTCGCGGCAGAGGCGGCCAGTGCTTTATCATTTTGGGCACTAGGGCTGCGCCCTGCCCATCGCTTTACAGAGGCTCAGAGTGATCGATCGGGTTTTTCAGCTGCCGCGCCGGAAGTAACACAACCGCTCGACATGACGTCATCATTCCTTCCGGTGCCTATGGTCGACGGAAATTTGGACTTTTAGCGCCTCATGCAGGAGTATCAAACGATTACTTTACCGAACCCACTGCTGTTTGGCACTAACGTGGGCATGAGTCCGCCGTCATCTGCGCCTGCTGTTTCGCTGTCCACCTGTGTTCCTGCCGCTACTGTCGCAGCCGCGGTAGACCACCAGCCTTCTGCAGCTGTTCAAGTAGTGGCGATGCCACAGGTTGAGCTGGACGGACCGGCGATGTCCATCCACGCTTTCAGCAACAGTGGCCTAGAGCAACGGAACGTAAGACAACCGTCAGTGCAGTCAACTGTCGAGAAGACGGGGAATCGTGAGCCTTCTCCAAAGCCACGAGCTGTGGCCAAGCATGTGTCGGATGATAGGCGTCGTGGCCCGTCAACGTCACCGAGGCGTCAGCGTGTAACTTCTAAAAGTCGTTCACCCAGACGTTCATCGAGAGATGGTGCCTCAGATCGGCGTTAGCGGAAGATCACACTGTCGCTAAACGAGTACCGCGAGATGATGATGTATGGTCGTCGTCGCTGGAGATAGAGCTTTGAAGACTGTCACAAGAACTGAGTTACTTACCTAGCGTAGATTTGTTTAGTTGTTATTTGACACTTTTTTTGTTACGAAACTTGATTAAACGCTAGTATTTTTTTATTTTTGTTTTTTTTGCATTGTTTGTTAGTTTGACTAGTGACTCTATATTATTCTGATCGATTTGATTGTGGAACGATTTAATTTAGTTCTATAGCCGAAATTGCTGTCGCGGACGACAGCCTGGCGGGGCGGCCGGGGGGATGTGGCGAATGTCGCCATCGCCACTTGTGTTTTTTTATTGTTTTGTTAATAAAATGTGTGCTTTTAACTGTGGCCAAGTTAGTCCGGCATACCGACGCTAGAAGCTTCTTTTTAGTCCGCCCGTAAGCGATAGCTTGCGGAGCGGGCTTAAGTTTTAGCCCCGATGTTTTTTAAAATTTTTTTGTCAACGCGAGATCTCCGAGATGCGTGGGCCGACCGGCGTGAAATTTTGCAAGATGGTCAGTACTAGGCACTATTTTATAATGCCAATTCAAAATTTTGGGGAACTTCCCCAAAAAAATTCAGAGGCCAAAAACATGCAAAATTTGGCCCAATTTCGGACGACTAAAAAAGTTCAGCGGCGAATATCTTCCAAACGGATAAAGATATTCAAAATCGGATAGTCATTCCGTCTATCGCGATTCGTCCTGCGTTAGGTGAAACAAATACGGTGAAGTTTGGTCCAGTGACCTTGGAGATTTAAATGTTGAATCGTACTCACCCAAAGTGCATTCTTCGGAAGACCACATTTCGGCCCCTAAAGGGTGCTGAGCACCCAAATTTTTACAAGCGCTAGAAAATGACCAAGTCTTACTAGCGCACCCCCACCGGGGACGGAAGCCCCCTTTTCACCTTTTTTTCAGAAAAGGGTGAAAATTGGCTTAAAATGCAATAAAGAAGCGCTTATAACTTCGGAGTTGGGGGGTGTAGCCCAACGAAACTTTGGCACTTGATGCGGCTCTAGATTGGGGTGTTAACGCAAATACAAATTTCAAAGGCACCGCCTTTTTAAGAATTTGGGAGAAAAAAAATGTTCAAAATTTGGTACGTTTTACGAGAACTTTTAAGTTTGACCGCAAATATCTCTGAAACCAATTAAGTTAGCGACAAAATCTAAACGGCTTGACGAGAAAAATCCTTTGGGCGTTGAAGAAAAAAAAAATTTGTGAAATTCCGTCCACTACGAACAAAGTTATAAGCGCTCATTTTAACCTATCCTAAGTCGCATTATTTGAAAGACCATATTTTGGTTCCTAGGGGGTGCTGCGCTTTCAAATTTTTACACTCGCTAGAAAATGATTAAGTCTTACTAGCATACCCCCACCAAAAATGGGGCCTCCCTTACAATTTTTTTAAAAAGGGAGTCAAAAATTGTCAACAATAATAAAGTCAAAGTCAACAATAATAAAGGAGCGCTTATAACTTTGGGTGTAGCCCGACGAAACTTTGGCACTTGATGTGCCTCTAATTTGGGGTGTTAACGCAAATATAACTTTTGGGGGTACCGCCCCCTTCAAATTTGGGAGGGCAAAAAATGTCCAAAATTTAGTACGTTTTACGACAACTTTTAAGTTTGACCGCAAATATCTCTGGAATCGATGAAGATAGCGACAAAATCTAAACGGTGTTTACGAAAACGATTTTTTCGGCGTTGAACGAAAAAAATTGTGAAATTCGGTCTACAATGAACAAAATTATAAGCGCTCGTGTTGACCTACCCTAAGTCGACAATGTGCGTTCGGCGTATGCCAATGCATTTGAGTTCAGGCCACGTGACTTTGGTGCCGGGGAAATTTTACCCCCACCCCTAATTTCCCTCCAGTCGGACTTAGGGCACCGGGCGAACTCACGTTGGGCTTTGCCCCAATTTTCTACTTCTTTCTTTTACTAACCGTTTCATTTTAACGATGCGTTGTTAATCGCAAGTATTCTCATTTTTCGCGAGCGCTCTCGCCTCGTCTTCTTCCTCGTGAAGATCCTCGCCTCACCTCATTGTTTGTCGCGAGGATTCTCACTCCTCGCGAGCGTCCTCGCCTCACCTCATTGCTCGTGAGGATCCTCAGATCCTCACTTAGAAACCTATAAAAAGAAGCGAGCTGCGGCAACTAGTTAATTATTTATTTATTAGTTTAGCACTGGCATTTAAAAACAAAGGCTAAACACAGGTACAAATAAGATTACAATGTCAGGTAAAGACAAAAAGGCTTCATACGAAGCACTGATAACTATTCTAATCAGTACAATAGGTTAAAAACTTCGACAAATCAGTACGTTTCAAAGCAGCTTTAAACCTAGCAAAAAAGAAAAATCAGTATCAAATGGTAAATGGTTCCATACATTAACAACACGCCTACTAAAAAAATAATAACGCACATTATGGGTTGACTGTTCGACAAACAATTTATAACGGTGACCACGGGTGTTGTTTGAGGGTGCAAGACGAAAAAATGTGTAAAAGTCAACAATAATTAGTCTAAAAACGATTTTGTAACACATTACTAAGTCAGCATAAAGTCGCCTGAATTCAAGGGTTTCAAGATTAGTAACAGCCAACCGGTCGCAATAGGCAACATTCTTTAAGCCTGTGAGACGCTTGGTGAATGACCGCTGGACTTGCTCAATGCAGGATATATCGCCAGTCTTATAAGGTGACCAAACCACAGAGCCATATTCTAGAACAAGCCGAACGTATGCAATATAAGCTTTAACGAGCACAGATCTATTACGAGTGAGAAATGAACGCAATAACAAATTAACACGCTGATTGGCAGTAACAACCACAGACCTAACATGAGATGTAGCTGACATATTACTGTCGAAAGTAATACCAAGGTCTTTGACTTTACTAACAGCAGAAAGTACATTAGCATCAATTTAAAAATCAGTGTTGAGAGTGGTAAGACCAACGTCCAGAATGCTACATTTTTAACTGCGATTTGCAACTGCCAATCACTGCACCATGCAGTTATACGATTAAGAGCGAACTGAAAACAGTCAACATCAATAGTAGTTAACACTTCAGTGTATACTTTCAAATCATCGGCAAAAAATTTTGCAGTAATAATAATGATTAAACAGATAAACAGTAAAGGACTAATATTACTTCCCTGAATGACTCCACTAAGCAAGTTACATAATTTTTCGTGCGACACAGTGTTAAACGCTTTGGCTAGGTCTATGTAAACAATAGTGACACCATAACGGTTATGTAATGTTAATGACCAGTCATTAACACAGTGAAGTAGGTTGGTAGTTGTGGATAGGCCTCTTAAGAACCCATGTTGTGCTTCGTTTATGAGTCCATTAGAAAAAAGTAACTGTGCATCTGATTGGATATGATCCTCTCTATAATCTTGCTAGTTGCACATGTTAATGATATAGGCCTATAGTTAGAAACGAAAAAGGAGAGACCTTTTTTAAATACGGGAGTGATAACTGCATGTTCTATTAGATAGAAGAGATAGCCTCGTACTGACAATAGGTGCCTAGCACGTATACTGACCGCCGTGTGCGATGCGGAATAGGACGGAGTAGAGGCCCGGGGTTTGGCCTGGCTGTACGGCTGCAATAATTGGAATTTAACATAGGCTGTTGATTCGGTCTATTGACGATTAATTAGTAGTTTCAGTTTGTTGATTTAAAGCTGCAGTATTGACTACTTTGTTGTTTTTGTTGGGCCTCTATAGTCCGTGTATATGTGTATCACTGTTTATGCAGTTTTATGCACTTTTGTTCGTTAATAAACTTTTGCATTTTTATAATAATTTGTGTTTTAATGGCCATTGGGGGAGATGACCAGCCGCGGTCAGGCTATGAAGGCCTTGACTGGAGTAATGAACGTGAGCCCGATTTGACCCAGAGAGAATGTCAGAGTCAGACGGAGTAAATGGCGGTCGGCGACGGAGTTTATTACCGGATGCAGCACCATCAAGAAGACAGCGACTTGCGAAATGTAGCATCAGTTGAAGACCGTGCAAGGTCGCTGCCACCGGAAGCTGAATCTATCGTCTACGATGTGAAAAAAGAGAAATTTGTAACCCAGTTTGCGGTTCATAGCGCGTCCGATGATCTACCGACACGAGCGTGGCAAGCTGGAGACGCCACTCAACCAAGCGTCTGTACGCCCTACGACCCAAAGGTTGCCCAACAACCGACAACATTAAGGCGTCACGTTACAACGTAAATTACTGAAAGTTATTTAATAAATTGGTGGATAATAAGATTGATATAAATATTTTAAGCATATGTGGGGGCGCTTCTAGAATTGTTAGAAACGTTATCGTAAACTTTTTAACGCTTTTATTCAACGCAACATTTCAATCAAATTCAGACAGAAAGCGTATCCGAAAGCAAAGTCCTTCAACCGACCGCTAAACGACAAAGCCTCGAAAGTAACGTCAAGAAAACGTGGATTTCTTTAGCTTAGCAAAACGTAAACACAACGATTTACTGGCTACAGGCTGTAGCCCCAAAAATGTAAACACTCTAACTAGTTCCTCCTTCTAACAGACTCAGGGCCAACAGATCGCCTTTTTGGGAACTGAGGCAATACCGACAAAGCCTCAGCCTACAGCCACTGAATATTCAATTTCTTCCCTAAGCTTAGTTGTAACCATTACCTTAGCAAGACCCAACAACAGTTTTTTTTATAAGTAGGCATATCTCACTCAGCCAAGCAGCTCGCTATGTTGAGCTGACAGCACTAAGTGACCTTTTAGAGACTTTTCCTGTAAACCAAATACAAATTAACTATTCATTAAATTAGCTTTTCTCCACATATTATGCTACTGGTATACTAACCAGGAATTGTGTATTAGGTGGTTAGCCTCAATGTCTAGCTTCTTTATCGTAGGCAACTGGATGCGACAAAGTGGTATTTTATCTTTTTATTTGTTAAGTCGATATATACGAGAATTGTTGTTAGAACTAGAAACCTTGCATCCAGGCTGTAATATTGGTAGCTTTTTTATTAATGTGCTGGCATATGCAGATGACACTGTGATTTTAGCACCCTCATGGAGGGGACTGCAACAGTTGCTGGCTGTACTTTACAAACATAGTACTTATGTTGATATAATGTGTAATAATAAAAAAACAGTATGCATGGTATTTAAACCAAAGTTGCGTGCAAAAATTGTAGCAGATATTTTTCCACAGTTTAGCCTTGGTATTAACTTAGAACAGTTTGTGAAAGAGTTTAAATATTTAGGTTACATAATTACAGATAACTTAACTGATGATGCAGATATGCAGCGAAAAGTTCATAATCTTTTTGTTAGAAATAACATATTTCGACGTCGATTTCACAAATGTTCTATGGCTGTGAAATGTGTTTTCTTTGAAACTTATTGCATATGTTTATATGATGCGGCCCTATGGAGTACGTATAATAAAGGTTCACTGCGTAAGCTGTCATCGTATTACAGTAAGTGTGTAAAAATGTTTTTTTTGGGTTTAAGCGTATTGACAGTTTTACAGAAGTATTAATGGAAACTGGCATGCCGAGTTTTAATATCTTAATGTATAGTAGTCACATAATTTTTTTTCATAATTTTTTTTTTAAAATGTTGGAACACCTGCAGTTTACATAATAATATATACTGTGTCTCAAAAAACCGGATTGCTATTACGTTTTGAAATAACTCCAACAAACTGTGGCTAATAATAATAATGATTAGCTGAGAAAATTGTTAAAAAATACTCAATATCGTAGTTTGTTACGGGCGAACGATATTTCCACAAGCCGGTGAAAGATGCGGATGAACTGAAGCAGCGCTTGTTGTCAATGACGCAATCGACGAATGGAGAAGACGTCTCCGGGCCCGTGTTCGAGTAAAGGGACAGCACTTTGAACATCTGCTGTAACTTTTAACTTCTGCTAATCAACAGTTCGTTCAACTTCAAACGTTGGCGTTATAACATTTAATGATTTCGTAACTGACGTTGTTGGTTCGTTGGACTACTGCAGTGCAGTTGCCTCTACTGTTGGTGCCACAGGAAAACCTCAGCTGGTACTCTGTTCTTGAAATTTCTCGCAAAGTAACACATGCTATTAAGTGCTGATTCTTTAGCGATTATTTTTGTCAAAAACTATTGCTATTGAACCAGGACTGTTGGAGTTATTGCAAAAGGTAGCAGGGGTCCGGTTTTTTTGAGACACAGTGTAGTTATTCATTTGGCTGCTCTTAACTGTATTTAATGTTTGGAGTTGCAATTGCTAATAGTACTGTTTCTATTAAGTTTTACTTGCAAATGCATCATTTGTGTGTTTTTGTGTGTTTTACCGTATGTTTTTATGTGTTTTATGTGTATATGGGCCAAGTGCCTAAAATAAAACTAATGTTAATGATGATGCTAATGATATTTTGGGGTTTCGTAAAACCGTCTTAGCGCTTTTCAAAAATGCCAACATATTTAAATTAAAGTTTAACAGTTTTGAAAAAATCGGGACCGAAGTTAAAAAATTGGATCACCCAGTAATTTTTTTGCTTCTAAACTTTGGCCAACAACATCGGGGTTTGTATTCTTTCCCTTGGGCTTTCGAGAAACGTCAAAATATGTAAACTAAAGTTCACCAATTTTGAGAAAATCAAAATTATCGTCAGATTTTGACTCCCAAATAACTTTTTTGTTTTTGAAATTTAGCACCAGACTCTCGACAGCTCACCAAATCCAGCAGATGTTAAGAACGAAAACCGTTTAATCTATCAGAAGACCCAATATTTAACCTGCCATTTATGTCCAAAGTTGTTGTCAACTCGTCGCTTACCTGGAGCAGAACGGTTTTCTTTCACACTAACAGTCTATTTACAGGCGCTGTCGGTCGACTGAGACTGTTGTTCTGAAGGTCGTCGCTGACCTCCTCACCGCAGCGGATCGCGGCGAAGTTACACTTTTCAGTCAGCTAAATCTATCCGCTGCTTTTGACATTGTTGATCATGACATTTTTATCGACATATTTTATCATGCTTTTGGTTATTGTGATGATGTTTCGTCATGGATTACAAGCTTCGTCACTGGTCGTACACAAGGGATCTGTGTAGGAACCCAGTACTCGAAGTGCCTTGCAGTCCAGTACGGTGCACCGCAGAGCAGTGTTCTTGGACCGATCCTGCTCCTGTTGTATTGTGCTGATGTGCTGATCATCGCTGCACGTTACAGCATCAGTGTCCACTCGTACGCTGATAACACTCAGCTGTACCTACATACACCGACCATTAACTGTGAAGCAACGTTTGCACGCCTGATAGCGTGTATGGACGATATCGGGCTCTGGATGTTTTCCAACAGACTTAAGCTGAATGTCGAGAAAATGCAGTTTACGTGTTTCGACACGAAGTATCAGTTTGCCAAAGTTGACAACTCCGCTTTTGTTGCCAACGGTTCAGTCGACGATCTTCTTCCTGTAGTAACCTACCTCGGCGTCACTATCGACCAGAAGCTCACATTTGCAGATCACATTTGACAACTTACAGGTCGCTGTTTTCACTGTCTAAAGCAGCTACATTCAATTAGATAAATGCTGACGTCCGACACTATCACTACCCTTGTGAACACACTGGTCGTCAGTCGCACCGACTGCTGTAACGCGGTGCTCGCTGGCGTGCATAAAGTCTACCTGCGGCAGCTCCAACGAGTTCTCAACGCTGCAGCTCGACTAATCGTTCGCAAGCTGAAATACAATAGCATCTCTGCCACCATACGTGACGTTCTACACTGGCTGCCAATTCGGCAGCATGCAGACTTTAAACTGTGCGCACAAATTTTTTACGTAAGGCGAGTTATAGCCCATTTTGTCCCAAATTTTGTTGCCATGGCAACCACAAGAAAGAAAAGGAAACGGGAAAGGAAAATGGGAAAAAAAAAATAAAAATAAAAAAAAGATAAAAAAGAAGAAAAAGGGAAAAAAAGGAAAGAGAAGGGAAAGGGAAA
>Ga0209367_1011181_pt1 | contig 11941 bp, 8 predicted proteins | sample WorMetLIZISLAND2_FD_187412 | JGI IMG/M metagenome (GOLD analysis project Ga0209367, IMG submission 187412) | Marine gutless worms symbiont microbial communities from Max Planck institute for Marine Microbiology, Germany - Olavius geniculatus... ... | reverse complement strand
CTGTTAGGATCATCATTAGCACTTTGCCGAGATGGCTTGTCAAGGCAATCGTTCTGTAGTTGCTGCATTCCATAGCACTGCCTTTCTTATGTAGCAGAACTAGAACTGACTTTTTCCATTCTGTAGACGCGATGCCCGTCTTCCACGCTTTGTTACACAGCTGATGTATTTCTTCAATCAAGTGTGGTCCGCCGTGTTCGATCATTTCGCCTGTTATCCCGTCATTTCCTGGACTTTTGTTGTTCTTCAATTTTTTCACGGCCTTTTGTACTTCTTCTACCAGTATATCACCCTAGCTGTCAGCAAGTGGTGGCGAGATGTCTTTCAGCTCTTTGACAAGGTCATTGGATACCTTCTGGTCAAGCTGTGCGCTCTGTTGGCTGAACTGTGGCGTGGTGTTTAGCCTGTGGCTACGCAGGACGGCTACAAGAAGTCCGTGACAGTGGAGTCGGACGCTAGCGGCTGTCACACGATCACATGCAACAAGACGGACGCGACGACCGGCGACTGGGCGACCACGTACCAGGCCTGCGTGAAGGCACCGCACGTTATCACGCGTGTTATTGTCGACGACGATGACGACGAAGCATCGCTTTTTACTGTCTAGCGTGACACTAATGACGCTGACACGTTGCTCTAATTAGTGTGCTCATTCTGACATAATGACAATGATACACGTTTTTGTTTGTTAGCTGTCTAGTGTGCTCTGGATGTCATAGTGATGCTGACACAGTGCCTGTTGCTGTTTACCGTCTACTATGCTTATTCCGACATAAAGACGCTGACACGTGTGTCTTGTTTCACTTTTGACTTGTCGTTATTTACTGTTTTGTGGTTCAGTCAGAATGCCGATGACACATGACACACGCATGATCTTTGGTGTAGTGTTATTTTAGTTTGTAAGGCGTAGAATATGTCCTGTGCTTTCGGTTGCCATCCACCCCTAAAAACCTTGGTCCCGATAACTGCTATTGGATCCGGTGCAATTTTTCGTTTGCTTTCGATGTTTTACTGAACAGAACACAGATTTGCATCGAGTCTCTCTACAATGGCACACTAAACAGTATGCATCAGAACTATTTAGCAAAAATACTACTGCATAATGACTCCCATCAGCCTAGTCTCCGATCTGGTTTCGAACGTGAAACTGATACCAGAGGCACGTTTCGCACTTTTTTCTCTGAGAATCTCACTTCTACGGCTCAGTATTTCTGACTAGTTCTCACGAAAAGTGTGAAACGCACAAGTAAGAATTCTACGAGAATTCTAACATAGAATTCTACGCTAGCCAATTTTATCTAACTCACAAGCTAGTGGTCGGAGCTAGCATAACGTAGCAAACGAAAATCTTGCTCACAATTTCTCAGAGAATCTCAGAGAAATAGAAAGTGCGAAACGTGCCTCTTAAGTTAGAATTTTTGAGATTCTCAAAGAAAAAAGTGCGAAACGCACCTAAGGACTACAGCACTTTTGTGGCATATGAGCCATTTGTCATCAGTGAGTCTTGCGGCAGATATTTCTCAGATGTCCCGTATTTGGTTTACTCCTGTCCAGTAATTACTGTGACAGACCTGTTTGAAATGAGCCGGCACTTTTTAAAACTTGTTCTGCCGTGGTTTTTGTGAATATCCGTTAACGTTGACATCGTTAAGTATTCTTCGGCGTTAATTTTTTCACGGCTTTAGTTTAAGCCGCCCGTGTGCCTCGGTGTGTTTGGTTGCAGTTTTAAAACGTTACCAAGGAAATACTTTTTCCAGCTGAAGACATCCGTTAAGGCATTAAATACAGACAGCTTGTGAATTAATTGTCTGAGGTGATGATAATCTGTCGCTAAACTTTGTTGCACGTATATTTTATGCATCTTACAGTGTCAGTTTATTTTTATTTTCTGTTTCATTCTGTGCGGCTGCAACATTGATTTGTAGTCGAATGGTAGTAGACATCAGTACGTTGTAATTGACGTAGCACACCTCACTGAACATGGTCCAACTGCGGTGTCTGCTATTACTTTTGTGCGTACACCCTGGGCAGTAGAACAGTTGTGGAGGAACATCAACAGCATCCGTAGGCACGTGGGCGGGCACTTTTATGCCCATGTTAATTGCTTATGAGCACGTGCTCAAAATCTACAAATGTCCAGAGTGTTGCGAAAACGGTTTTGGCTGTAGCAGTCGGTGTCGAAATTTTCAGTATTCGCAATTGATTTCTACCTCTTCTGTGAAAGACTCAACCACGCAAGGTGTCCATACACAGCGTGACACAATGTGTCATGCAGTCGAAGACATTTCAATACAAGCATGATGATGCACCATGCGCTCGGTGCTGCACTTAGGAATGGCCAAGTTAGGCAGCTGCCCGCAGGTTCTCCGCAACTTCCACAAATTTTTTTTTAAAACGTAAGGAAAAACGTTGTTTTACACGTTCGTGAAATCAATAAAAAAAACGTCTTTAAAATCAAGCTTGATTTTATTTGTTTAAAATATACCAGCTTTCATTATCAGAAACATAAACTACAAACTGCTGAGGATAAGGGAGCCTTAAGTGAATGGTGCAATGTGCCCCACGGTCCTGGGCATGTCAAAATTCGAAATCCAGCACTGAGTGCAATTGTTGCTAGTTAAAGATGTTAGTTAAGTTGAACTGACGTAGTTGTTGTGCAAAGTTGGTCGTATTTGCTTGCTGACTATTTTGTTCATTTGTTTGTCGTTCAGTTAGTTTTCTTCGTGCTGAGTTCATTGCTAGAATTTTAGCGTTGACTATTTTAAAGCAGCTTGCATTCCGGCGCTGAGCCGAGGTCTAATTTTATTAAATGCGACTTTTTGGTTCCCGAGAATTCATACTTACTGGTGGTGATGCTACTAGGCACGTAATCTATAAAACTTCCTTGTCGTTTTTCTGCGATCTTCTTGTATATTAGGTTTTGTTTCTTTACGATCTTTGCAAATCCAATTTTTCCCACGATGATTTGTGATTTCATTTGGTAGTGGCATCGATCGGTAATGCCACCTTTCACCAAATTACTTCGGTGCCTGTTACAGATTTTTTGGCACTAAACAGTTTCTTGTTGCATCAAGTTAAGTATATTACAACACTGTACGAAGAATACAGGGTGGTCCAAAAAAATGGATACCCAGTTTTATTTTTGGGATAACTTCGGTAATTCAGCACCGATTTTAACCATTCTTTCACTGTTACAAGCAGAAATTTATGGCGCGTATACGTGAAGTTTTTCCGCCCACTGCACCTTTATTATGTGACCACATTACCTAGCAAAACAAATACTACTGCTAATATCGGTGTTCAGTGTTTTGTTTTATTGACTAAACTTATCTGTCGATAGTATTAAAATGATGCGCGGCTGCTCAAGCTAAGTTGCAGTGCTCGATGTGTCCGCCGCCATTCTCGATAACAGCTTCAAGACGTCAACGCCATTCATTGATACTGTTATCAATGAAACGCTGTGAGAGTTTTTGCCACTCGGTGACCGATATTAGCAGTAGTGTTTGTTTTGCTAGGTAATGTGGTCACACAGTAAAGGTGCGGTGGGCAGAAGAACTTCACGTTTACACGCCATAAATTTCTGCTTGTAACAGTGAAAGAATGGTTAAAATCGGTGCTGAATTACCAAAGTTACTCAAAAAAAAACTGGGTGTCCATTTTTTGGACCACCCTGTAGTCACAATACATTCACATGCATAAGTTCAAGCCTCACAGTTATATGCCGTCTGTCATGCAACAACACCAGTTGTAGCTTGCTCCAATACATGTACCAGAAACAACATCAGACAACATTACTCGAGCAATGAATAGATCACAATCAGAAACCAGAAGCGACCACAGCTATCAAACATCCAGCGAGGAGAACGGTGCTGACACCTGCCAAACAACAGAGTCTTGGTTCATGCCCCTATCTGCCGCTGGTAAATAATCCTCAATGATCCAGAATACGCAAAACATCGGTGGATCGCCGACAAGATCTACTCACTTCCTTCTTGAACCATGCCCGACCCCTCGACAAAATTTCATCTATTCGTAACTTAATTTTGCATGCATACAAACAAACGGTCGGACCCAAAACACAACTGGCAAAGTAGTTAACAAACCAACGGAGTCACACACATTACTGATATAATAAAAAAATGCTGTGAAACACTGGCACTATACCGACTTGTGGCCACCCGACATCCCCTAACCTGTGGTAATTAAATCTTGTTCGCCCCGTCACATGGCACAGCTCTTTGCAGGTTGTTGATTGTAGATTCTCACTGCATGCATTTTAATCCATCCGAATATACCATTCAAGATATGGCATTCAAAATGCAAGAGCCACAGCTATGGTCAAGCTGTGCCTACGAAAATGACTCAAGTGGACAGTGCCAGTCCGTAAAATCGTATGGGCCATGCTGAAAAAAAATAACAGGCCAGGGACGTGAAAACCACGTTGCATAAATGGGCACAGGCTAGAAACTGAACGGATCAGGGGGAAATAATTCCATGCATCAGTCTGGCAATAGCCACATAGTCGCCGACAGTAAATAGATTATCATTCAGTCAAAAATTTATTTGAATAAAGCACAAACGGCACGAGTTAATTTTGCCCGTAACACAGGCAGAATAGTGCTTGCAAAACTGACTGACTAATATGCCGGAAAAAAAAGAGTTTAAAAAATAAGTTTATTAGCGTACAACTAACATAAAAACAGGACAAAAGCCTCAATGTCAATAAGCGAAAACTGACAAGGATCAGAAATGCTCTTTGAAGCAGTGGCGCCACGGCAGGGGGACTAGGGGGGAATTATCCCCGTTTTAGTCTGTTGGAAAATCTTGTAGGAAAAAAATTTGTCCAAAACAAAATAACGTTCATACGAACATGGAGTCTGTCCAATGCATTTCGATAGTTTACAGTATACGTCCATATGAATATAATCAGCAAGCTGTTTAGACTGGTAGAAAAAAAATCTAACAGTTTAATTTCAAACTGAACAGCAGCAATTCATCCTTCTCTATTATTTTAACTAAACAATAAACATTGTCAGCTACGAGACCATTCGATTCATCATCAGGGTTTTACTATAAATGGTCCATCGTCACCATGCGTCTATCTGGCACTGTTATGGAGATATGGTGCCTCAAATGTTGGACGCACAGACGTGGACACGGAAAGAAAGAAGGAAGAAGGGAAAGAGAAAAAGAAAGGGGGAAAGGGAAAAGGAAAGTGGAAGGGGAAAAGGAAGGGAAAGGGAAAAGGAGAAGGGAAGGGGGAGGGAAAGTGGAAGAAAAATGGGGAAGGAAAAAGGAAGGGAAAGGGAAGGTGGAAGGAAGAGAGCTTAAGAAAAGTTGGACAGACGGATGCACGGACACTCAGAAATTTTATAGTTGTCTGTCCAACTGGACAGAGCTTCTGACAGAGCAACTGGACTAAAACCTTCATTTTGAGGTAATTCAAGGGCCAACAATCTGTCATGCGCCTATAGTGTCCACTGTTGGAAATTTGCAGCTGTCTGTTGGAAAATTGGATATTTTGCCACTCCTACTTTTTCAACCCAGAACGCCGTTGATTTCAGCGCTTAATTGCAGAACACAACAAACGGAGAGCTTGCAAAACAGAAGTTAGTCTGGTAATTAAGCCGCTCGCAGCGGCTAAGTTACCGGATGCGCCTCTGGTCTCAGGACAGACATAAACAGGTCATACAAAGTCACGGAATTACAACCGTTATTCAACTTTTTTTGTAGACGTTGCTCTCTTCACAATTTCTGTTCGCCACTAGGTGTCGCAACTGCAAACTATTTGGCAGTCAAAAACATCAGAAAAGAACCCGACAAGTCGATGATCCCGAGACGAGAGGTCCTACATACCTGTGATAAAAAATATTCACTGTCGCAACATCAAGCAGTGGAAGAAAATCATTCCAACGAAAGCAGCATCAGTTGCCAAAACTTCAACAAAATTGATAAAAATAGGTTGTAATGTGATGAATTTTAAACGGATGTCCTATTAGTTAGTTACAGTGTCAGCCTACAAGTTCAGTTCACACACAGACATGCAGTTTGCAGACACTCTGTCTCAATCACGACTTTGCTGCGGACTTTGCCTTCTTTTCGAGCAAACGCTTTTCAGCTGCTGCCTTCGCATCTTCCTGCGCTACAACCATAAAGAATAATTAAACAACTTCAGTTAGAACTAGAAAGCAGTCAGAGCCCGCTCATAGCAATGTTGTTCGCTAGGTGGCAGCACGATCTTCGGTTTTGCAGCGGTTTTCCTTTTGCCCCATTGAAAACAATGGTAATGAAAAAATCCAAAGTGACGCAGAATCCAGGATTCCGTCCAGATCACCCCCAAAATTGAATCACTGGTAGCTTGTGCCATTCCCGACATACCCTCAAAATTTCAGAAAGATCTGTCCATAACTTTTAGAGTTATCTTGCTAACACACAGACAGACAAACAGAAAACAAAGTCTGGCAAAAACATTACCTCTTTGGCAGTGGTAATAAATGCCTCAACTTACATACATGGTTTGTCAGTACAGGGTGGACCAAAAAACCAGGCCATTTTTGAGCGTTGACAATTGACCCCTAAGCCAAATTTTTTCAGAAGTGTCGGCTCACTAATTAAAGTTTTTGTCACTAAGTCGGCTAGCTGAATTTCTCCGGCGGTAGCGGCGGTTCCAAAAAAACTGGCAATATGGCAGCTAGTCAAAAATTATTGTGCTGTTATTAATCATATAAATTGCCAAAGTAGCAATGCACATTCAATAACTGTAATAATATACATAATATGACGGTGCAGGAAGTAAGGCTGTTAAGACCGCCTGTTCATTGTAACCAATTAACCATGAGGGAAAGGATCGGTTAACCAGTTAATCATAGTTAGAAGAGCTTATTAATGGGTGTTACGTCAAGTTTGCTAATCCCTGATTGAAAGAGATAGTCTGTCTGATCAAGCGGCACGTCGGCCGGCCGACGGGCCAGGCGTGCAAAGTCAAGCGCAGGTAAAGGTAAAGGTATGTCAATTTGTATAGTGCATCATCGCGAGCATGCTCATGCCTCTAATGCGCTTTTCGTCACTAACCAGAGCCGCCTGCCGCACAGCCACCATATGCAGCCTGCAGACACAGGCTGGCGCAGCGGCCGGCTAGGCAACCCCAGTCAGCTGTACCAAGGTCCCCACCTTCCGTAACCCCTGTGAATGAATTACTACTAATTTTACTGTCCCACGGAGGGTAGAAGGCTGAGTCGACCTAGCTGGCAGGCCTCGCACCGAGATGGTTTACCTGCCCGCAGGCAGTCACCCATCGCAGTACTAACCGGGCCCGGCGTAGAGTAACTTCGTTTCAGCCGAAACGCGTTACCAACTACGCCACCAGTCACTACGTCGGTCAGGTGCCCAGTTGTCCACTGAGTGCGGGGTGGAGGGGAGGGGAGGAGAGGGCAAGGCATGCTTGAACGGTGTGAGGTGGGTGGTCGCGAGGAGCCTGCTGTCAGAGGTCAACACTTTCCCACGGTCAGCGACTGACGTGGCTGGGTGGGCCAGTGAGCTCCAGTGTTCTTGACGTTCATCATGCACAGACAGAGTTAGGCAAACAGACAGACAGACAGAGATAGGGACAAAAAGACAGGGAAGGAGGTCAAACAAGAACAACACATGCAGAAACACGCAGGCGGTTAGTCGGTCAGTCTGGATCGATCACAGTGAACGACGTCGAGCCTTGGAATGCCTGGATTAGGCCTGCAAACAGGTAAGCTCTACTTATAGGTGCATGCTGCTCGTCACTACGTCGGTTGTTGGGTTGTTGATAGTAGCGCCAGTGACTACGCGACACCACCTGCAGCTATCCGTGTCGCTTGCCGCTGTTGCAATAAATAAATATTATGTAATGGGACACGCCATATCATCCGTTGCATCACCAGCACCTCTGTCCGGCACTAATAAGTAAGCAAGTAAGTAAATAAGTGCATATTTAGAGTGCACAATGTCAGCCAGCGGCCGAATCTGAGGCACTTGGCTGAGCCGCTAGGGGGAGCAGTAGGCCTGCTGGAAGCAGTGAGTTTTAAGAAGGCGACGGAAAGTGTCTGCAGAGGTAGAACTACGGATGCTAGAGAGTGTTTCTGCATGTGTTGCAGACAGCTAGTGAGGTTAGCAATATCAGAATTAGCAACTCATTCATTCATTGATTCATTCAAACATGCCAAGCCTCACCCTCCCTCCTCACCCAGAGCATACTGCAGTGCCGCAGCTTTATTGATAAATTTTCGGCTTTTCAACAGTGAATTGCGCCGAAACAGCTGGAGATGAACCTAGACACATTATTGTCAGCGCCAGCTTGTGTCTGCAGGCAGCACACAGTGGCCGTGCGGCAGGCGGCTCTGGTTAGTGACGAAAGCGCATTAGAGGCGTGTTTGTGATGATGCGCTACACAAATCGACGACCTTTACCTTTTTTACGCGTGAAAGCAGCTATGCTTTCAGCGCGTCTTAGCCATTGCAATTCTGTCCGTCCGTCCGTCTGTCTGTCCGTCACACGGGTGGATCAGGCAAAAACGGTCCAAGCTAGGATCACCAAATCTTCACCATCGCCTGCCTGGAAGACTCTAGTTTCAGGAACCGTAAAGCTTTTCTATAAATTCAAAGGGGGTCACCCCGAACGAGGGCGCTAAATGAGAGGGGGGTGGTCAAAATTTGCGATTTTTGGCCTATAACTCGCTGTATCTCAGTAACAGTGCGAGATAGGGCTTAGGTTACTATTAATCACTAATAGGAAATCGTATACTGGCTTTCGATTGGCGCTGAATTCAATGACCTTGGATGACCTTGAACGCCAAAATAGGGAGTTTTACGGATTTTTTTCGCGATATCGGGCTGCGCAAGTCTATATCATTCACAAGGAGGTGCCACTGTCGCCAACGCCACACGCGCCTATGGCTGATGTGTATTATGGTCCCGATGGGCCGAGTCCAAGTGATATGCAATTTTCGAAACTATAACTACTGAACTGGAAATGCTATAGGCTTTCGCGCGTCTCGTGAGCTTTGCTCAAATTTCTTGTTTACAACTACGTACGGCATACATACCTTTACGTTCGTCTTCGCGTTTCTTGGCTGCCTCTTCACGCTGTTTCCTAATGAGTGCAAGTCTGGCGAGGTCGGCGCGAGCCTCATCGGTTTTGCCGGCTAGATGTAGCTTCTCATAACGTTCCTTTGCCTGCTGCTTTTCCAGCTCCTCCCTACATCGTATACATGGTGTTTCATTTAAAAAATCGCCCTTTTTCTTTCTTCCATCATTTATTCAAATGATGAAGAGTTTATACACAATTTTTACCAGATGTAGCTGAAGAAATACTGACTAAAAATATTTTGACAGCATCAGTTAAATATTCTTTGCAGGTCGTGACATAAGGATGATGTCATAATGTGTCGCGAGTACAAGCTGGCTTGCCTCAACTGGTGCTGTCGGTTGCTACCCTGCTTGGATCTTGCAATCCAAAAACTTGACCATCTCGCAAGCGGTGTGTGCTGGTGCATTGTCTTGCTGAACTATCCCCACAAATGTGTGAAAGTGATCGTTCTGGCTGTTTTTTGCGACTGCAATGGTAAAAATTCAACAGTTTGTCATCACTGATCAAGATGAAGTTCACCATCGAAGCAGAGCAGCTATTCAGCAACTGACAACACCGGATGCGACGAGCAATTTTGCACTCACGGCACATTATGACGTCATTAAATTACAACTAGCAAAGAATATTTAACTAATAGCCACATTTTGTTGAAATATTTTAAATCAGTATTTCTTCAGCTACATCTAGAAAAATTTTTGTCTAAATTGATCATCATTTGAGTGAATTATGAAGGAAAGAAAAAGGGTGCCTTTTTATGAAACACCGTGTATATAATCTTTATTCGCCAATGGCAACAGACACTTAAAAATTATGACAAAATCAGACAGACAACAAGCTAAGATGACTATGACATCTGTCAAGATAATGACAATCATGACAAATTTGTGAAAAGTTAAGACTGAAAGAAAAGACTAAAACTAAACATTATGCATCGCATTGAGCAAATATATAGTTCGCGCCTCCCAAGGTGCGAAACCAACAATAGAGACTATCAAGCATCGGAGTCTAGGATACATAACGGGAGTAAAATGCATCATCATTTACATTTACGTGGACTTACATTCTTGACCAAAGTGGTTTTAGCTGTGGTCATTAGTAAAATGAAAATCAAAACATTTAAAACTAGAAAGCAGTCATAGCCCGCAGGTACCTCTGCCAAGGCAAAGCTATTCGCCAGGTGGCGTCACCATCTTCGCTTTGCCAGCAGTTCCCTTGTGCCCCCTTTAATGCAATGGTAACGAAAATTTCAAAGTGATCCAGAATCCAGGATTCCTGCCGGATCACACCCAAAACTGAATCACTGGTAGTTTATGCCATGCCCGACGTACCCTCAAAATTTCAGAAAGATCCGTCCATAAGTTTTTGAGTTATGTTGCTGACGCACAGACAAACAAACAAACAAAAAACGACAAAAACATTACCTCCTTGGTGGAGGTAAAAAATATTCCTAGCCAAGGTCTAAGTCATAAACACAGCCAAGATGGATACCGTTGTCTTCGTGTAAGTGCTGGCTGCGACTCGGAGGAATCCAGCTCGGAAACTTTCTTCGTCTTGCGCTGCACGTGATTCGGATTTGCAATATCGATTAAATGTGCTACGCCCTTTGGTTTGCTGTCCTGACAATGGCAGCATTCAATTCAAACACAGACCAACACTAAGTTGACTCCATCAACATTACTTCAGCAAACATTTCAATATGGCAAATGTTCTAATTTCCAATTTATGCAGAATACACAACGAGGAATTTCAACATAAAAACACATATTTCACCTAAAAAAGACAGACAGAAAGAAGACGACTGGAACTTCATTGTGTGCATGTTAGACGAGGACAGTTATTAGATATGATTCTAGTTTCTTACTGTTCTGTACTATTAGTGAAAACTTCATTTTGCCGCGGCAGCACCAACGCGAAACACACAATGTACAAGTAATTTGAGCAAAGCTCACGTGACGCACGATAGCAGCGGTCCTGCCACCTGGTGGGCAATCGTGTACAGCATGCAATAAAACAATAATGCATTTTGAAGGAGTACCAAAATTTAAGGCCTTTGTATGGAAGAATCCTTGAATTTAAGACGTCGAAATTTAAACTGTTGAAATGGACGTTCTATGCTAAAAATTTCATAGGCCTACACAGGTTGTTCAGGTTTATCAACAGCTATTTCGGCGCAATTCACTCTTGAAATGTGCACCACAGCCGAAAATTGCAAAAAAACACTAAAATCCCGTGTTGTTTAGAGTTCAAGGTCATTAAAGGTCATTGATGTTGACACCGTTCAAAAGCTCGTCACTAGTGATGGTTATGACAAGCAGCACGTCTGTGCACGTGCAACTGTTTTTACGCTAGTCAAGCTAATAGCGGTAAAATAACCACTTTTAGGGGGTACCCTTCTTTGATGCTTACCTGCGCATGTCTCCTTAAACAGAGAGGGTCAAAACTTAAATTGCTAAAATCTGAGTTTAATGTCAAAAATTTCACTCCCAGGTTGCCTTGGTCTATCTCCAGCCATTTCATCGCAATTCACTCTTAAAATGTGCGCTTCAGCCGAAAATTGCGAAAAATTCACTAAAAAGCCCTTTTTGGGAGTTCAAGGTCGTTCAAGGTCATCGATGTTAATAAATCTTAAAAGCTCGTCCCCAGTGCTTATTATGATAAGCAGCATGTATGTACCTATCTGCAATCGTTTTCACGGTCATCATCATCATCATCATCATCGACAACCGTGGGCTCAATGCCCGTTGGTGTCTGACGCCATTCTTACTATCGCTGCCCACCGCTGCCTATCTAGGGCAGCGTGGCTTAACTCCTGTAGGGTTGTCCCACA
>Ga0209367_1011180_pt1 | contig 11941 bp, 5 predicted proteins | sample WorMetLIZISLAND2_FD_187412 | JGI IMG/M metagenome (GOLD analysis project Ga0209367, IMG submission 187412) | Marine gutless worms symbiont microbial communities from Max Planck institute for Marine Microbiology, Germany - Olavius geniculatus... ... | reverse complement strand
GCTGTCGATCTTGGCACCCGGCTCGACGAAGACGACTTTTGTTTTGCCCATCCGTGACACGCCGACCGACACCATGACGCTGCGTCATTTGAAATAGTAACTCGTATTCGCCAGGTGGCGCCACTGCTGCACATAATTAATTTCAATAACTTATGTTTTCGTGTTGAGAATGAAACGACCTTGATTTCTGCAAAAATATCGTGTAGATCTAAGCAGTATTTCTGAAGTTAGAAGCTATATAACAGAGTGGCCCCGTTTTTTGGGCCACCCTGTATAGTGCTCAGCATTCTTGTAGCTCGAACAGTCACTAATGTTAATCCAGATCAAGGTCCTGATCCAGGTCCTTGGCATTAAGGATTATAGGCCTTTGTTCTTGAGAAAAATTTTTGAGAACCGTTGCAGTTTTTTTCTTAGCCATATTTCGCGCTAACATTTTCCCGTGACTGTCGACTTTTCGTGTTTGCTATTAAGTTAACAGTATGAGGGAAGTTCTTGTTATGTTTTTACGCGCGATAGCAGAATGCATCACGCGTCTTAGCCATCATCTAGGCGTCCGTCTGTCTGTTCGTCCGTTCGTCTGTTTGTCACACTCGTGATCTGTATCAAAACGGTGCAAGCTAGGATCACGAAATTTTCACTGTGAGCTGCCCCAAAGACTCTAGTTTTTAGTGACAAAATTCGTGCTCCTGGGTGAAAGGATTCCCCTCGAACGAGGGCGTCAAATAGGGGTACCCCCTTAAAAAGACGCTATGTTTGCCACTATTGGCTCTTATAGTGTGAAAACGGTTGCAGGTAAGTACAGACTTGCCGCATATCATAACAAGCACTGGTGACGGGCTTTTTAGATTTGTCGACATCGATGATCTTGAACTACCTTGAACCCCCAAAAGAGGGCTTTTGTTAAATTTTTCGCAATTGTTGGCTGCAGCGCACATTTCAAGAGTGAATTGCGACGAAACGGCTGGAGATAGACCAAAACAACCTGCTTATGTAGTTTTCAGCATTGAACGCTGATTTTAGCTGTCCAAGTCCCAACCCCTTAGGTTCAATGAGGCCTGCGCAAGCGAGCGTGAAAGAGGGGTACCCCTCTAAAAAGTGGTTATTTTACTGCTATTGCCTCGTCTAGCATGGAGACATTTGTACATATGCACAGACGTCTTGCTTATGATAACAAGCACTAGTAACGAGCTTTTTAGCAGTGTCAACATCAATGACCTTGAATGACCATAAACCCCTAAAATAGGGGTTTTAAGTAATTTTTTGGGTGATTTCGGGTTGAGACACATTTCAAGAGGAGTGAATTTCGTATAACATTATTACACTGTATACCTATTGCCAAAGTGACAGGACCACTGCTATATCGCGCGTCACGTGAGTTTTGCTCAAATTACTTGTTGTTTTGGGTTTAGAAGAAGTTCTGGTTGTGGTCATTGTTATTTGCTGGCGGCTTGACGGCGTACTGGTTAAGACATCGGACTTGCAATCAACATCGTCGATGCTATTATGTGTTTCGAAAAGTAAATTTTAAACTCCGCGTTTCTATAGGCAGGCTATAGCTTTATTAAATATAAAACAACTTACCAGTTTACATTAGTGTGTAAGGGCGATTAAGTCACACATCCAAAACAGCAGAAATCATTTTACTAGGACACAGAGTGATAGAACGACGAACTACGATCAATTCCACGTCGAACGCAGACAAAATGGTAAACAAAGTTCTGTTGTTTCATTTCGAACCACCCAAGTTTAACATTAACATTAACATGCTATGCATGTATATGATAATGCAGTTGCGTTCGGGCCACGTGACTTTGCTGCGAACGAAATTTTAACCCCTTAACACATTACTGTCCCCCAATCGGACTTACGGCGCCGGGCGGCCTTACCTTGGGCCCTGCCCCATATTTCTAGTTTTTGTCTAAAATTTGCAGCTGCTTGTCAAAAAATTGCGACTTCCTGCCTTTCCCTTTATTTTTAAACTCACGACGCCTGTGGATCGCAGTTTTATACAACACGAAATTAATAAAAAGGCATCATTTTGTTGTAGCTATTATAGAGAAAGTGAAACAGACTGTAGCTCCGTTTTACCGACCAGAAATTCCGGCAGCGGAATTGGAAGATGTGCAGCCAGGCATAGTGACTCTGATGAAACAATTACATTGATATTGATCTTAGCCTTGATAACACAGCACAAAACAATAATCGTACGTCAGCACAAGTCAGTGTACCAGGCCAGGACTTCAGATTACAAGTCTAAGAACATCTACACTGCAAAAAGTGTTTTCCGCAATAGTCTGAGAACATACCATTAGAGTCGTTGTGATCAGATGGATGATCAGTCTAAAGATGTGTTTCTAGTGATACCGATAAAGCAATGACTCTAACATTGATATTGATGAAACAGCGCCAAGCAATAATCGCTCATGTCAACACAAGTCAGTCTGTCAAAATTCGGGATTACATTACGAGTTTATCAGAACACTTGCGGCACCATGGGGCATGTCTTCGAGACTGTAAGAAATGTTTAATAACAGTTTGAAAACGTACTGTAGGCCCTAAGGTATCAGTCCAAGGATGTGTTCTTGGTGACTCTGATGAAGCAATGCGCTGAAATCCAAGGCAACGCACGTTACGATGGCGATTTTCATACAGTAATTTCGATCAATGATTGTACAATCTGTATATAACTGGATCATAGAAAAAAATAACTTTTGAACAGTTTTAGTGGTTGTGATGAAGCAATGCTGGACGGAAGAACCTTCCGAAAGACCTTCGTTTGACGACGTCACCAAAAGTCTCAAAGTCATCAACAAAGGAAAGTCAGCATTGCTCGCTCGATTTTTTTCTACTGGCTTGCGTGCATCATTGCACTAAATTACTGATAGTATTCGTCAGTAAGAGCGTAAGTAAACGTGTAAGTAAGTAACGCTAAAAGTACTGCAATAACTTTAAAATGCGTGACCTTGGATGAACTCGAACGGCCGTTTTATGTTAAAATCTAGGCTACCGAGTCGTACGTCGGTTTGACTACATTTTTTGTGTGGCTTTCCTCCGAAAGTGTCAAAATGAATAAAGATACTTTTACAGCAAGTAAGTATTTTTATGTAGCGCGATTAAAAGCCACACGTCACAGTGTGCTGTGGTGTGGTGTAAAGTAGCCTAGGCCTTCACCTGGCGTCCCGCGTCCATATTTGCCTCGTATTCACTGCGAAATGTTATTGTGGTGGCGTTTTTTGCTGTTGCTGATTTTATTTTACGTTTTTCTTGTATGTAGACAAAGATCAAACACGCTTGTGACATGCTTATCTATAGAAAGTTCGATATAATGGACACAATGTTACACAAACTGGAAAAGTACGCTGACAACTTGGAGAGTATTGTTCAACAGCGAACGGGCGAACTGATCGAAGAAAAGCAGAAAACAGACATGCTGCTCAATCGCATGCTGCCACCGTACGTATATAAGCCCACCGAGTGGTCTATAAAAAGTAACATTCCCCTCATCCCATATATTGATAAGTTCATTAAATAATTATCGGTGTTCGAATTTTTTTACTAGCCAAATCAGTGGTGAACAAAACTTGAAATACACATTTGTCACACATCAAACGCATACAAAATATGATCACCTTAATAGGCTACTAAAAGTTTAATTTCGTGTAACTAGCATTACTTATTCTACGTGTTAAAATCGACTGCATTTCACAAGAAAGGCCTAATGCAGCGGTGCGTATAGGGTGTAATTTGTATACTTAACTGCATAGAATGTGTGCAAACTTAAGTAATTTATGACAGAAACTTAAGCGCTAGATAAATTTTTACTGGGTGGGTCCCTTTGTAGGTTTGTGGCGGATGAGCTGAAAGCGGGACGTACAGTGGCTCCTCAGATGTATCCTAGCGCCACGATCTACTTCTCGGATATCGTCGGATTCACGGTTTTGTCGTCGGAAAGTTCTCCAATACAAGTCGTCGAGTTGTTGAATGATCTTTACAACACGTTCGACGACACCATAGCACGTCACGACGTCTACAAGGTACAGGCACAACAATTTTTTGTTACGTATTCCTGACGTATGAATTTCTTAGGTCATTGGATCTGCCGAGTACTCTGCAGCCAAAAGCTAATTTTTCAGGTTTTCCATACACCATTATTCTCAGTTTTCACATAGCCATCATTGCAACGAGTGTACGGTATCTGTCTGGTTCAGGTGGAGACCATTGGAGACGCGTACATGGTCGTGAGTGGCTTGCCACAGCCGTATAAAGTACATGGTACACGGTAGACGGTACATGATATAGCATGCACATGATACACATGGTTCGTGGTACATGGTAGATAGTACATGGTAGACGATTTATGGCGGTCACTGGATTACCACACTAATACATCGTTTATGGTAAATGTTATGAGGTACAATTAGATACAGATCTGTGGTGGTCAGTTATGTACCATGGACAAACATGGTAGATGGTAGGCCTACGTGGTATACACATGGTGCATGTTACGTGGCACGTGGCAAATGATTGGATCACCATCTGCCATCTGCCAATCTACCACATGGTAGATGGTATCGATGGTAGACAGTCGTGAGTGGTTTACCACAGCCGAACGCCGGACATCACATTGTTGAGATTTGCACCATGGCTCTTTATGAGTTTAACAAAAAAGATACTAAGCCTACAGATTTATATCATCATCATCATATTCACTTAAAACGGTGCTGCGACACATTGTCTTTACATAGCCTGTGTCACACTAATGCTATAATGAATAGAGATCTGTACCATGGCTCTAGACTTGCTGAAGCTAGTGTCTCGCTTCACAATTCGTCATCGTCCGGACGAACAGCTCAAACTGCGCATTGGAATACACACCGGACCCTGCGCTGCAGGTACAGTATAATGTTATCTGCCTGAACGCCTGTCTGTGTCCAAGTATGCTATACTTTTGTATGGTTGTGAAACATGGACGCTATCCGCAAGGGACGAATCCAGACTAGATGGTTGCTACACTCGTATGCTGAGGATGGTCATGAACATTACGTGGATGGACAAAATGACGAATGAGGACCGAATATATCAAATAAGATCCGGGAAAGAAGACTTAGACTTGCAGGGCACTGTGTGAGACATAGCGAGCTAGAAGTGAGCAACCTAGTACTCTGGGAACCAACCCAAGGAAAGTTCAACAGAGAGAGTCAGAGACTGACGTATGTGGACAGGCTCAGGAAGGATACCGGACTTCAGACTACAGCGGAGTTGAAGACACTAATGAAGGACAAGTGCTAGTGGCGTGCCATTGCCCGAGGAGACTCGACCTGATGATGATGCTGCTGAACAAATCGCACTAAGCACTGAGCACTGAGCACTGAGCACTGAGCACTGAAAAAAACACTTGCACAGTGTACCACGAATGGCTGTGGTACTTTATTATTACTACAGAGTTGTATTTTGTACCAAGCAAAAGTTTTTTTTAAGAAAATGAAAAAAATTAAGATCCAAAGATTGTTGTATCTGCTGTTTTGTTAATCTTCGGCTGTTCACGTTTGCATTCTGATGAAAGATTTCATCGTATTGGGCGCAGTGCGTGCTAAGCTTAAACGATAGCCTGACGCAAAATCCGAAATAAATGAATCAGCACATCAAATAGATAAATAAAGGCCATTTTGTTTTTTTACACTCGACCAGTTACAAAGGTCAGTACTGTGTCAGATATGCAACGTGTCCCTGTCCGATGACCAGTGGCTTCAAGCCAGTTTACCTGTGCAAAGTGGTGGTTTTGGGGTTATGAGGGTTTCGTCACTTGCCCCATCAGCTTGCCCCGCAGCTCCAGGACCAGCTACTTGGTCGGCGAACAGGCACGGACAAGGACGACGATTTTGACCAGTGCTTAGCCGGTCAAACCCACCCAGATATGCCGGACGGCAAGGCCACTTTTAAACAGAAAGAGTGAAACAAGCTATCAGTGCAGGAAGAGTACAGTCAACTGCTCGCAGCTCCAGCAAATTATTACGTCACAACTACATAAATAACGTCATCTGGTGCGCTTTGACTTGAGCCGGCGTTCATAGCATGAAGGAACCACACATCGTCCGTGACGATGGCAAGCGGCCTGACGGTTTGACATTGCTGCCATGGAACTCTGGGCGCAGTGCTACTTAGGACGTCACAGTGGTCGACACTCTGGGAAACGCTTATCTGCAGCAGAGTGCCATCACCAGTGACACTGCAGCTGAGACTGCAGCTGTCAGAAAAAGGAACAAGAACAGCTCACTTAGTGGCACCCACGACTTTTTTCCAGTATAACACTGGAAACACTTGGATTTATGAGTGTCAGCACCCAGAAGTTCTTGGCACAAATCGGAAGACGTTTGGCCGAGGTGAAGACGGACCCCCGTGAAACGACGTTCTTATTCCAGCGCTTGTCGGTCGCCGTCCAACGCTTCAGCGCGGCATGCCTATAGCTGACACGTTCGCAATTTCCGAGCCCACATCGTAACCATTCCAGACATAATTTCTGTAGTTTAATATTTCAGCTTTCGGGAATTGAGTACTGAGGGCTATAAAAAGATAAATAAAAATGTAAGTTGGCGACAAACTGTGTTTTAGCCTACATGTACATTTTTTATTACAGGAGTTGTGGGCCACGCGATGCCGAGATACTGTCTGTTTGGTGATACCGTCAACGTCGCTTCACGTATGGAATCCACTGGAGAAGGTAATTATGTTAACGTTTGCAGTCGTATCTTTCCACTTTTATTGTGATTTTATGCGTATTATTTTTTTGCGGTACGATAATAGTATGTCTAAGAATAAATTTCTAAGCTTGCGTTGCCTGCATTTGTTTGTGTGAGAGAGGGAGAGAAAGAGAAGTTTATTTGCCATATCAGTCACAACCAGTACAATAACAATTTCACACAACGGCAAACTGCCAGAAAGGAAAACTCCATCACAGCTGGCCACCTATGATAACTATAACCAATAACTGTGAGCAGTAGAATAAAGATAATAACAAACAAAAAGACAAACGAATAATGCAACCAAAATGATTACTAAAAAGTGCACAAAGCAAAGTAAAGAGAACTGGGTTAGTTCGATATTACACGTGATTATTTATGGCAAATTCTTAATGTAATTTTTTATCAGAAAATATCCTAACAAACCTTCCATTTTGTCCGAATTTAGAGTTAAGTTCATAGGCGTCATGTGCTGTAGACCTAATCATCATTGATGTGTTGTTGAAGCTCTAAAGATACACATGAGCGAGTCGGCACACGACGCTGTCAAGGCGTTTCTTGATTTGTGGACGATTATATAGATTTATAAGTATAAATACGGATTAATGGAAACAAATAATAGAGCTAAATACAGCCCACGACGCTGTGAAGGCGTTCCCTGATTTCATCACTGAGCCTCGCGGTGAAATATTTGTCAAGGTAACGTGTGACTAACGTCTGTACTCTGTAGCTCATTCTTATAACCAGTCGTCCCCGTGCTGACATGCGCGTAGCTATTCGCTTGCTTTTATACACCTGGCGTCAAGGCAGTCTGTTTGTCAAAATGTGTGGACAAAAAACTTCTAAACAGGCTAAAATTTAAAGCAGCAAACTTGTCATTGTATTGGCAAATAGGCGCAAGTCTATCTACCAGAAATCGAGATAATCGCAAAAACGTTTTCGTGTTTTTCTTGCGGCAAAAGAGTGTAAGTGACGAGTTATGCCCTTTTGCCGCGATAGTTCTTGCAATCTTGCTGAATCGTTAATAGTTAAAACTTAAAACGGTGCAAGTCCGCGTAGCGGTGCACACACGCCGTTTTGCCACAAAACGGTTGCGGACCGTGTGGAGAAATGCCAAAAAGCAAGCAGGGCGTAAAAGTATTCATCAATAATTTTTACTGTCAAGTCAGAATAATGTTTTATACATCAAATTATAGCATAATAATATGTAACCAACTATGAGCCTATGAACTTAACTCTAAACCCCGACTTACGCCTTTTTGCCGCGCGACGAATTGCCTTTTTCCTTATCCCGACGCCACTGTTTGTTACTGTTGTAGGCATCACACAATTTAAGCTTCTTTATCGGAGCACGGTAAACGTGTCGTAGGCTACGTGGCGTTTGTTTGCAGGGCAAGGGAATGCTGCCGACGTTCTGGTTGACTGGAAGAATCCCGTCAAGCAAAGCTACATTGCAAGAGATCTGAATATAATCAATCAATCCGATAAATTAATGTTGTAAGCCCGCCCTAAATATGTAGGCTAGCTATATTGTTGTCACTAATTTGTCAGCTTTTTGTCAGACAGACAAGGGCCGTATGGAGCAAACCAAATCAACCGAACTGAACTGCACTGACATATTGCAGTTCAGTTTAGTTCGTTTGCTTTGTACAATGAACTAAGCTGGCATTTGAGTTGAGTTCAGCGCCGCCAGCCAATCGAAATCCCTCGCCTACTACGGGTCTGTGGTTCATTAATGTCGCTCTGTAGGCTACAGGAGACTCCTTAGACGCGGTTTCGTGAACTGAATTAAGATTTTAGTATAGTTCAGCTTATTTCCGTCGCTTTGAGCACGCTTTTTAGGGCTACTGCTTTCAGCGCGTCTTAGCCATCGCAATTCTGTCCGTCTGTTCGTCACACGGGTGGATCAGGCAAAAACGGTCCAAGCTAGGATCACCAAATTTTTACCGTCGGCTGCCCGGAAGACTCTAGTTTCAGGAACCGTAAAGCTTTTCCATAAATTCGAAGGGGGTCACCTCGAACGAGGGCGCTAAATGAGAGGGGCTGGGTAAAATTTGCGATTTTTGGCCAAAAACTAGCTGTATCTCAGTAACGGTGCGAGATAAGGCCTAGGTTACTATTAATTGCTAATATGAAATCGTGTACTGGCTTTCGATTGGCGCCGAATTCAATGACCTTGGATGACCTTGAACGCCAAAATAGGAGGTTTTATGGATTTTTTTGGCGCTTTCGGCCTGGACAAGTCTATATCATTCACAAGGTGGCGCCACCGTACTGGCGTTGGTGGCGTGGCGTAGTTGGTAACGCGTTGCGGCTAAAACGAAATTACTCTACGCTGGGCCCGGTTAGTTCTGCGATGGGTGACTGCCTGCGGGTAGGATCTGCTATAGGCTTTTTTGCGTCCCGTGAGCATTAGCTCAAATTTCTTGTACAAAATAATGTCGTGAGTGCGCGCAAAGGTGTCTCCGCACTAGCTGCGCATACTGCACTTTCTTATTTTAATTATTTCAATTGGATGTTAACTTTTACGCTGGCTGGCATCGTATAAGCGTTTGCGATAAATTACCTAAGTCGTGTTTGAGGGAGATGTGCGTCATTTTCGTGAGTTTTTTTAAACGTCCGGCAATTTTAATCTTTTACGTTTTGAAGTAGGCTAAAAATGGCCATCCCCATAACCACAGTTCAATTTCGTAATTTGGAAACATGGTGCGATGGCCTTTCCGGCAAGATAACACGAATGTCTGTAATTTGCCGAGTTATAAAATTATACAAAACTAGACACCAGATTTGCCGCTTTTATTAAACGTCCAAAAGCCGAAAGTGTTTCAGCTTTAGAGAGACTTTCTCTGGACTCTCTGACCCCGCAGGTTGTTAATGTTCTGGAATTGGCGTTGCCGAAATAAAAGTAAAAAATATAGGCTTGTGGTAGGCCTAGTAGGCCTATGATAGCACTATCTGTTGTGTTCCGATTATTAGCAGACCGTACTTTAGTAACGATGTGATGCTGTCATGGTTGTCGTGCGTCTGTCCGTCTGTCACGGATGTACTCTGGCTAAACGGTGCAAAATAGGGCCTAGGTTGCTATTGACCACTAAAAAGAAGTCTCATACTGGCTTCCAAATGACATATAAATCATTGACCTTGGTTGACCCTGAAGGGTCATAACGCACTATGGAATGGAATATTTCAAGTTAGGCTATAAGTGGCCATATCTCAAAAACGGTGCGAGATAGGACCAAGGTTACTATTAATCACTAATAGGAAGTGACCTACGCCCTGTCAGATTAAATGTAAATCATTGACTTTGGATGACTTCGAAGGCCGCTGTGCGCTATTGCGGCTAAACGGTGCAAGATAGGGCCCATGTTGCTATTGATCATTGATAGAAAGTAGCCTATTGGCTTTCAAATAAAATAAAAATCATCGACTTTGGATGACCTTAAAGGTCACTGACAACCAGTGCGGTCGGCTATCCTAGCGACAGCTAGGCTTCTTTTCCGTTTAAAATAATTTTCGTTTTTTTTAAAATTTACGTGCTAGATTTCCAGTGTTCATGCGCAAATCCTATGTCGTATATCGTGCAGGACTGTGGACTATAGATTATTGCATGACCTTTTATAATTATATTGCTTTTGTATTGTATCAAAAGTTTAAAAAGGTGCAAGCTATGATCACGAAATCTTTACTCTGCACTGCTTCAAAGACTCTAGTTTATCGCGACAAAATTTCGTGTTCCTGGGGGAAAGAATTTACTTCGAACGAGGGCGTCAAAGAGGGGTACCCGTAAAAAGACGTTATTTTGCCGTTATTGGCTCGTATAACGTGAAAACGATTGCAGATAGGTACAGACATGCTGCCTATCATAACAAGCATTGGTGACAGGCTTTTTAGATTTATCAACATCGATGACCGTGAACGACAGTGGACCTCCCAAAAAGGGTTTTTAGTGATTTTTCGCAATTTTTGGATGCAGCGCATATTTCAACACTGAATTGCGACGAAATGGCTGGAGATAGACCAAGACAACTTCCGTATGAAATTTTCAGCATTTAACGTAGATTTTAGCAATCCAAGTTCCGACTTCCTAGGTTTAAGGAGATCGGCGCAGGCGGGCGTCAAAGATGGCTATCCCCCTATATATTTTACCGCAATTATCTCGTGTAGCATGAAAACGGTTGCAGATAGGCACAGACAAGCAATGATGACAAGCTTTTTTATTGGTGTCAACGCAGAGATGGACACGGGTCTCTTTTTGGACCCGCATCCGACCCGACCCACAAGCGTTCGACCCGTGACCCGACCCGACCCGACTCCATGCAAATGCAATGCGTTACATTACAGACTATATTTTTTACAATAAAAAAACAGCACTGTGCGAAATACTGAACATAAGTACTTAAGGAAAGGTAACAGTTTTTGCCAATCGCTGAAATTTTGCATGCCTAAGTTGAACACACATGGATAATTATTCGTGTAAAAAGTTTTCCTTTACGTTACAGACAGACAGACAGAAGGACGACAACCATGCCAGTAGCTCGACAGTTACTTAAGTGTTGTCGGCTAAAAAGTTAAAGTCCAAAATAAATACGCAGTTCTTCAATAACTACGGGTATTATTTTTTTATCCCGGGTCTTATTAGGCCTATTTTATTGTACGATTTATTTTAAGGTGTCGTAAAGTTACAATGTAAACTAACTGCAAAGGCACTTAACACAGTGGAAGAAATGGAAAATTAAACAGAATGTTTGCGTCTAAATTGAGAAAACATAAAAATAAAAAAGACTTAAGTTTTGAGGCGTTGTCTAAAAATTTCGAGCGATGGCGCCGATACGACAGATGATGGCAAATTGAAGTACGTGGCTAATGCATAACCATGATAACTTCACCAAAAGTAACGTTTTATCAGAAGTTCAATATTCAATTGTTAATTGTAATTGTGACAACTTTATCCGTCGCATGGCTAAAACACCTTTGCTTAACGTTTAGCACAAGATACAGTCATAAGTCAAATGTTTTATACAGTACAAAGGCTTCAACGACTTCTTCTTGAGCATGACCAAGTTTTCAAATACAGTAATTCGTTTAGTTCGTTTCCTGCTGCTTTAGTCTGGCGTCTACTAGTTGTCTATTCACACTTCAAACGCGCGGTAGGCCTGGCCTACGAACTACTATACAATCGTCTGTCTGGCACAGATATAGTGCAA
>Ga0209367_1011179_pt1 | contig 11944 bp, 8 predicted proteins | sample WorMetLIZISLAND2_FD_187412 | JGI IMG/M metagenome (GOLD analysis project Ga0209367, IMG submission 187412) | Marine gutless worms symbiont microbial communities from Max Planck institute for Marine Microbiology, Germany - Olavius geniculatus... ... | reverse complement strand
TCTTTTATTCATTATTTATTTATGTTTTATTTATGTTTACATGTTTCTTTATTTCTGTTAGTTATTATCAACTAGAGTCAGCTTGTAAGGACGCCGCATGTATAGCACGATGTAGTTAATCAAAAGATTTTTGCTGTTTTAGTGGACTGATATATCGTCACGTCGTCCTTACACTGAGTTTTAAACTGGTAAGTTTTTTACATTTATATGGAATAATGATAATGCCAGACAGTGACGACTTAACAGCTGAGCTGACCAGTAATACCCCGTTTATACGATTAAGCTGGCTCGACGAGCTGGCTATATGTTAGCTGGACGAGCCAGCTCGATGTTTGCTCGATGTTTGCTGGACGTTTGCTTGACGTTTCCTTGATGTCTGCTCGATGTTTGCTCGATCGTGTAAACGGGGTATAACAATAGAATACAATACAATGCGATGAAATGACTAGAAGTCTCTTGGATACTCTTAAGTTATAACATTTACAGAAATTATAACTTTTTTCAGTCTCCACTTGTGTGTGGTGTGCTTGTTCGCATGTTTGTCAGCGACCGCAACATATTCGGCAAAGGACTGGCAAAAGATCGCAGCTATACTAAACTGAAAGAAGAAGATTTCACATAGGCCCCTAGCACAGACAGCTAGCTGAACTAGGCCCGTTGCGTGGAAACTCATCCCCCTTTGCACCAGTTTGCGTTAAAATTTGCGGAATTTTGCAGTAAACTAGACGACTTCGATTATCTGTCTAAAACGCCGCCGATATTCACCTATTTGCTATAATCTTTTGGAAGCATTTGCACCTGGGTCGAAATCATAATCTAGCTGTAATTTTGCCGTTTTACCAAAGTTATGAACGACTGTTTTGATCTTATATTGCGTTTTTACATTGTATAGTTGCGGTCTGAACAAGTGTTTTATTCAACACGCGTTGGATGTTGATCGTATGTGATTGGGTTGTCTTGTGGTCGCAGGAGAAGTTCAAGCGCGGGTTTCGGCGTCTGTTTCGTCGTTGCCACTGCGGCCCGGCGGGGCGAGATCGTCGCTTCTCGTCTGCCGGTGAAGTGTCTCTAACGGGAGCGTTTCACGTCGAAGACGTCGACGCCTGCAGTGCAACACGTCGCAGTCGACGTGGTCGTCAGCCGCGGGGGTCCGACGCGTCGTCCGTCAACGTCGAGACGGAAAAGACGATGCGATGCTCGGCTGAACGCACGTCGACCGTCTCCGTCCACTGTCAGCACTCGACAGCAACGAATCTCCTCACCCTACGGCACGACGCGACGAAATTCGCTCACAGGAAACAACTAGAGACACTATACGCCGTCATATGGTGAAAACCGGAAATCTCCATCTCATACAGGTTGATTGTGACAGACGGAACGACAGACAGACAGACAGACGGACAGACAGGATTACGATAGCTAGTACGCGCTTAGCACTGCGATGTGCGTCCACTGTCAGCAGTCACCGCGGACTAGCTGCAGTCGCTTCACGTCATCGACAGTACCGGCGTCACACCTAAAAGCTGGCCGAAAAGCAACTGCTTATTATAAGGCTTCTGACGAACGACCTAAAATAGAGATGTGTCGTCGTTGTCGCTGGAGTAGTCGCCGTTGCTGTTGTCGTCGTCACCGTCGTCGTCACAGTAGTAGTAGTAGTAGTCGCCATTGTCGTCGTAGTCGTCATAACCTTTTTCTTGATTGTTGTAGTCGTCGCCGTTGTGTTTTAATACTAGTGTTGTTGTAGTTGTCGTCGTTGTTGTAGTCGCTTCACGTCATCGACCGGTACCGGGATCACACATCTGGCTGTGCCAGCCACTGCAGCACGCTACCGCCGCGTCAGTACCTCGGACCCCTGCACGGACGACGCCGTTCAGCTGACTGACTTGTGATGTCTACACGTACAACGTATACATAGGGCCTACACGAGATAGTGACTGACAACCAGTGGAGTCGTGATACTGGACAGGGGGGCTGCCATAAATTGTGTGTCGTCGGAACTCGGAAAACTGTCGGAAATTTTTAGTCGGAAAATGATCGTCCAAAAAAGCAAAACATAAGTCTGAAAACTTCCATTTTGGTGAAATTCTGGGGTGTCGTTAAAATTCGGAGCACTCATAATCTCCCTGGTCAGCAATTTGCAGTTGTCGGTTTGAAAATTGCAACTTCCTGCTCCGACTACTTTTTTAATCCATGCACGACGCCGCTACTGACAACACACAATTATACTGTACACACACGTTCCTGTTCAGCGCCGGTTCTGCTAATTATTGCCGATAGTAAATACTCGACATGCTTATGTTTACTATCACAGTGTAATATAATTATATTCAGAGTTGTTGTTATTGCTTCGACAAAACACCGTTTGTGCTTGGTCCAGCTGGCCGAATAAGTAAACGATCTCTTTGAACCAGAGATTTTGAATTGAGCTGAAACAAAACATTGCTGCATAGGCTCTTTCGTCATATATACATATACCCGGTTTATATGGATTCACACGGCCAAAAAATAGAATTTCCTACTGGCCGCTGAACAAAATACAGTTTTTCGACAACGCGGTAGATTTTTAAACACAATTTTAGCGTTTACAAGAGAAAAATTAACAGTCCGTGAAAATGTTACCGAAATATTTTCGTTACTTAAAAAGTTACAGCTGTGCTAACACTGTATTTCGTGTTCAAAGGTTAAGCAGACAACGTAAGATAAGCCTAACACTTGTAACGTGTTTATCTTCGTACATTCAAACGGCATAAAAAGTAAATTTACCTTATTTTCTAACTTGGTATTTTTTTCGTCAATCTTGAAATTGATCGAAGTGCTATGGCAGCGCATAGTCGCCAACGTCGTCGACGATGACACGGCAACATAACAACAGGTGACCGAGAAACAGCACTTCGTCCAATGTGACGATTTGTTTTGAAAGTCTACCTTATGTAGTTGGTGTACACTGATATAGGCCTATAACGTTTTCTGTTGCCATGTGCACCTAAAGTCTGCAATGTTTAAAAGACATTATGTACATATATATTTTGTTCTCTATTGTGTTGCATATTTCGTGTATTTCCGTAATAAAAACGTACCTACGACGACTTGATTAAAATGTAAAAAAAATGTCATTTGTAGCATAATTTGTGTATTAATACGTAGAATACAATTTCGGACTGCCGGCTGTGGAAAAGTGTCTTAATATTAAGTATGATTGTGGAATAATAACAGTCGGGCCTGTCTCGAGGGGATCAAGGTGCTATCGTTGGTAGCCTACAGTATAGTGCTAGCAATCGGGTCGCTATCGTGACATGGTTAGGCTACTAATTTGATGCAAATAGGCAATCCATTTTTGGTGAACTCATCCTTCTATCCCTCCAGGGTATGTAAATCAAGTATCGGCGTGCTTGGCTGGGACGAGGCGAGGCGTGTTCATCTGTGTCGGTTGGCAGGTACCGTTCGAGAGTAATGTTGTAGGGCACGTATCTCCGTAGCTCTAAGATTTGTTCCCCTTTAATCCAGCCGACAAACGAAAAGACTGACAATTAGACTGACTCTATCTTTTATCGACAAAGGTAGTAAAGCATGTAATGCTACGTGTGATATTATCGTCATTTATCTCCGTTGAAAAACGGCAAAGTTAGTATGTTTTCGATATGCAACGTAGCCTACATAAAAAGTTATGAACATATTTATGATAAACAACATTTTAGAAGGGTTGGGTTGGTTTAATTCTGAACTGACATTGTCGATCAAGATCTGTCTTATGCTTCAATGAAGTCACTTTTGTTTTCGTCACATTCGTTCCTCGTATCAAGCAAGATCGACAGTCGGTTGGGCGCCTCACTGAATTTCGTGAACTTCCGGCAGCGGCCTTACATCATGTGCAGCAGCAGACTGGCAGACGAAGCCACGCTATTTTTTTACAGTAGGCTTACCTGTGGTAAAACTATATACAATAGGGCTTATAGGACCTGATGGTCTTAATAAAGACCGCGGAAGCGACACAATATAATGTAAGCTTAGTTTATTTCGCATAAATTCAGCCGGCAAAATAAGAAAAGAACATCTGTGCAGAGCGAATGCCCGCCAGTTTACGCCTCACACAATAAACTAGTTTATTAGTCCGCCTGGACTTGACGATAAAAGCAAATGGTGCAATGCATAAAGCCTCGACGCGTGTGGTATAGTCAGTTACCGGTGTCTGAAACCAACCAATTCACGACGTTTACGTGATCTGCATGGCATCATAATACGGAACAGCTACAGCACAACGAAACCAAGAAAAAACATTTAAGCCTACTCAGTCACATCTGGAAAAGATGACAACTACAAGACACTTCGGTGAAGATGAACGATATTTCTATAAAGTCGAACTTTCGAAGGTTAGAAATCAAAAACATAAAGAGGAGCAGAATAAAAGCATTTGTACATGTTCAATAAAAACTTGGGCCAATACCGATTTATTTAGGCCTATGATGTAGAGTTTGTACACTGCAGACCTGATCTCGGTCGTTAAAAGTCGTGACCGCGGTCGCCATCTATACATGTACGCTGATGATATTCAGGTTTATTGTCCCGCAGTCGACGACTTTTCATCGAACATCTCCGATTGTGTAGGGGCTGTTTCCAGACGGATGAAGTCAAAACAGGCTGCCACAGAACTGCAATAAAACCAAAATAGGCTACTGTGACGCCGGTGCGCGTCAAGTCGACCTACGTCAGCATCATCAGTATGCCGCTCTATCCTACGCACTGTTAATTGAAGACCTCCGTGCAGTTTTTACGCGCGAAAGCAGCTACTGCTTTCAGCGCGTTTTAGCCATCGCAATTCTGTCACAATGTCAGAAGAAATTTGCTGACTGTGTAATGGTAAAATTTGAATTTTTAAATTGTGATTTGTGCTGTTTTATATCTACAGCCACGATGTCACCCTTACATTGTATATAAACTGAACATTTTTTTAACATAAATATTAAACAATATAAATAGTTTGTCAAAGCATCACTGTGACGTCATCGGCAGTAACGTGTAACCAGTTTTTGAAAATTAAATAGCATTTTAGCTTGAACATTTTTAATGCTAAAAATCGGTAGGCGGTCATGTTAAAAAAATCTATAACTTCTTCGTTTTCAACGAATCACATTTTACTTGGCAGTTAGATGTAGTTTGTTTCAGTAAATAAAGCTGTAAAAATTCATATTAAAATCCCAAACGGTCGCTGAAAAAATGGCGAAAAACTGTATGGGTCCACTTTTTGCCGCACTCTGTAGACGACGTATAAGGCTATAATAAGCTGTAGTTTACTAATTTCAGTTGCTTGCAAATTGTGATAAACATGGCTTATGTCTACAGCACTGCAGTTGCAATTCTTTATGGTGCAAGCCGTTAATTATTCAGTGATAATTGTCAAAATAAAGAGCAAAAACCCACAATATCACAAATAGAAAGCGCTTACCATGGTGCGAGTTAGGCCCTAATTAATGCGTATAATATTTTTTTTCATTGTCAATAGGCCTATGTTTCACCATACGTCACGGATAACGTCTCAGCGAGACGTTGAAGCTCCCGAGCTTCAACGTCTCGTTTCAGTCTCGTCTCGGTCTCGGTTCAGAAGATCTCGTGCACATCCCTGCCGGTAAATACCCGTTAATATCGAAAGTGAATTATTAGTCCATCTCCAAACAGCAGTGTCTACACAGCGACCAATAGGAACACTCTCTTCATTGTAAACAAATCGCTTATTGGTCGATGTCAGTAGACCGATGGTGTTATCTTCTGTCAGCTGACGAAAGTTGTTTATATTATGGTGGGAATGATAGTAAAGTGATTTTGGCGTTGTAAGTTTACTGTTCGTTTCGTCCTTTTTGCTGGTAAACTGCAGCGACTTGTTTTCCAAAAATTGCTTTAGGTATTATATTGAATTGAACTTTGCGGTACTCCACCGATTTTAGTGAAAGGGAGTCGCGACCCTTCCATGAGGAGCCAGAGATACTTCTCTATTTTAATTAGCACTTAAGCACTGAGACATCCTTCAAGATTTTTCGTTATGCACTCAGCACTGCCGGCATGTCCACAACCACTACTGGTCAGGAGTCTTCAACTTGTTGAAGTTTGACCGTACTCCGAAGAAGAAGAAGAACTGCCAAGTTAGCATACCGCCATGTGGGTGGGAGAATGTTCATCTTTTATTTCTTGCCCTCCGCTCTCCCTTCCCTTTTCCTTTCTTTTTCTTCGTCTTTCTTGCCTCAGAAGTATGAACCCTTAAATCCAGGTAGGGATTTGGAGAGAGCTGTGAGCTTCCCCACCTTTGTCTGCACGCAGACTTCCAGCTGAAATCGAATTTACATCTGGTAGCAATCATTTTAATTATTTGCTTGAGAATCAACTGACCATATTTAGTGCAGATTAAACAATAAAGGCAAATTTGGGCCAAATTGAGACACATTCATCGTCGGCGGGTGATAGTCGACTGTTTTGGGTGAGCAGGTGATGAGGTTAAATTGCAGGTGACACGGCTGTTAGGGTTTCCATTTCCAGACGCCTGTTTCCCGGGCGCCCGGGATTCCCACAATTTTTTCGTTTCCATTTTCCTGGGAATGGAACAGCCAGATTCTCGGAGAAAACGAGAATGCAAAAATCGCCATAAAGGCCATTATAATAGCCACAGGAAGAAAGATGGACAACATTGTTTCATCACGCTGCTTCTAATGTTGCATGACAGGGTGTGGGAAGGAGGGGAAGGACTGGTTGCTGATGGACTGCACAATGCCCTAGTAGTAGTCAGTCTGGGGGATTGTATGATGGTTGGTATCACGCCTTTGAAGCGAGTACTTGACGATTACTGACTACTTCTAGGGCACCGTACAGTCCAGCAGCAGCCAGTCTCTATCTGCCGCTAGGTGGCTGGGTGGACTGGACAGTGGTCAACACTCAGCTTATCACTCAAGTCAGCCTTGGCTGCCTCTCCCAGGCTCCCAGCATGCCTCAGCATCTGCAGTACCACCCGCATGTCAATCAGACTGTTGGCCTTGGTGTTACGTACTCGTCATAGTCATTGCCACCCGTGTTGCTGACGGATGTAGACGCAGCGGACAAGAACATGCTTTCTGCTGTGAAAGCTGAAATGGCTGTCCTCTAGTTGACCAGCAAATGAGGCCTGTGCCTGGAAGCAGTTACAGATACCTGCTAAGTGTCCCACTAACTTAGTGGAGGCAGAGCGTGCCTTTTCTGCTGCTGGGCTGCTTTCCACAAAAGTGAGATTGTGACTGGACGAGATTCATTGCGCTTCCTATGGGTGTACTACAACAAGGTCGTCAGTGAGACAGCGACAGCAACTGTAGTTTGTGATGATTGAGTAATGTTTACTGATAGTGAGTAGTGAATTTGAACTTTGAAGATAGACTTTGGTAAATTTTTCATTCACGTATGCAAGATGTGATGCTGAAAGCTGAGGACAACATATTTCACATGAGTTTTACGTTTTATATTTAGTATTAGGCCTACACGTTTACAACAACTAACTGGATTTAGCAGCAATGGATTCCTGGGAATTCCCGCAAATCCCAGAGACGATTTTTTCTATTCCCGAATTCCTGGGGATGAAAAAGACCCCACGGGAATGGACACCCTACCTGGCACTCAATGTGGGTGACCTGGCAGGCCTGCCAGCAAGTAGCTAGGTCATTATAAGTAAACTGGGTGGGTAGCACACACACTGTTTAGAAATTAAGTGAGTCATAAAATGTTTTAAATTTGTACCTAGCGATTAAAATTTGAATGCTGATTTGCTTTACACGTAGGCATATCATGGTATGATATGTATCATATCTAGTATAGATAGTTGTTAGGATACTGTACAGTAACATTTTATTTTTCTCTGTTTCAGCTAAGATGGTGCTTTATGTATCTATGGAATTTATCTATTGAAGTGCAGCAGCTTAGCTGTCATAACCCGCTGTCATGGATACAGTGTTCTCTGAAGATGCTTGGTTATGGCTAAGATGGTTTGCTCTGCCTGCAGCTATTGTGGTTGTGACATTATTCTATGTTTGTCGCCGTTCAATGGTGAGTTAGGCTCTAAACTGTTCATGTTCTCGTGTACGTACTATTATTATAGTGTCAGGATATAATAATGTAAGGCAGTGCATAGTTGTGATTTGTTTTACAGATGTCATGTACTAATAATACAGTAGTTCTATCAGGGCGCGTCACACCAACGTCGTTCATGAACCTAGATCAAAAGTTGAACTGAGTTCACGCAGAATTACGTTGCACCAAGTTGAACTCGGATCAGCTGATTCCGTTCAGTTGAACGGTCGTGGTTATAACGTGGACAACGCTGACTGGTCAACCACGCTCGGCCCATAGGCCAACTACGCTTGAACCGCTTTGGTGCAATGCAAATTATGCTGAACTAGGATCAAATTCAAATTTGACCCGAGTTCAAAGTTGAACAATGTTGGTGCAACGCGCCCTTAGTGGTTGAATGTTGTTTATGTTATGGTGTGAATAATATTATGTTCAAGCAGCATTTGTAACGTACATTAGTTTTTAGCATTATCTGTTTTTGTGCTGAGACACATACTGCATCAGTGTTTCTGGCATGTTATCATTTTTTGCTGCAGTGTATATAGTCTTTTTTTATTTGCATTTTAACACATAAACATTGTTTTACATCATAAACTACTTAAGCCTTTAGCACTGTGTGTAATTTGTGCTGATGAGCAGGGCAAGTATTCAGTTGACAGAGAGATCATAGACAAGTCGGAGGCAGATGTGATAGTCGTTGGATCTGGTGTGCTGGGCTCGTCACTAGCAGCTGTCTTAGCACGTGATGGACGGCGGGTTGTGGTGATCGAACGTGACCTCAAGGAGCCTGACCGCATTGTGGGTGAGCTGCTGCAGCCTGGTGGCTGGCAGGCATTGAACAAGCTCGGCCTAGCAGGTGCTCTTTGTCTCATTACTCTATCTCTGCTGAGGGATGTCTTTCCCCCTTGCATGCACTACACAACCCCCTCACTCTGCCTCTAGTGTTTTACCTCCACACCCATCAACATCGACTCGAATCCCACTCATGTCAAGCTTAGTCAAGTGATGCATTTCCCCCAGTGAGATAATAGTATCTTTACTCGTGGGGGCTCAAACATTTTTTAGGGGCAAAAGAGGTTGAGGCATCGAATGGAGTACAGAATGGAAAAGGGTATTTTTCTTCCCGATCTATTAGGGGTCTCGGAGAGGTGGGGTTTGGTTCTCCGCCCTGGTCAAAAATGAATTTGGTGCATTTTGTGACAAAACACTTCTGGTCAAGTTCTGGTGGAACGATGACTGCCCCCCCCTGAAGTCACAAAAAGTTGCCCTGTTGACAAAAGTAATACACTTTGAGCGTAGTCGTTAATGGATGTAGACGCCTGAGTCTCTGCTGAATGTGTCTCTAGTGGCAGTCATTGTGGTTCATGTAGGCTAGCAGACATCCAGTCATTCAAACATACAATGTGTGATATGCTGAGTAATAAGCCTACTCAGTCGTGAAGGTAAAATGGCATACCGTACGTGTACACAAAATCCTAAAATCTACTTATGATTAAAAGGGCTTTGGTAACTAAACTTTTCATAGAATAGGAGGTTTTGATGGTTGGCAGAGAATGGGTATACATGGCCTCGAGGTTGCAAGGTTTGGTAAGCATAACTTGGAGGAATGAGTATGGTAGTTTATTAAGGCAGTGATGGTTTTGGCATATGCTGTGAAACAGTTGGATAGGAGACTAGGAGTCATAGGTGGAAGTGATATTTGACTTTAGTCAAAGTTAAAGTCAAATGATTCTGATGTAGAAAAGTCAAAGTCAAATGAATTTTAGCCCATTTGACTTTGACTTTGGCTTCTGCAAATCATTTGATTTTGACTCTAGCATGTCAGACTTTGAAGCAACCGAAATGCAGTTTATGCCTGAGCCATCAGATTTTGCACTTACTTAGTATCACTTACTGTGTTAATTGACTTGTTGACTTCTCTAATGTGTCAAAATTGCATAAAATTCAAAATTGTGTGAGATTATATTGTATCAAAGCTGACTGATAACAAGCTGGCCGAATGTTATTTAGTTGGTCAGTGATGTAATAGTCGGCGAATGTTGATCTGTTAGACTTCTAGACTTCTATCTAAAATGACTTGATCAGCGATGATAAACAGTAGTGTGAAATGTCACATGCAAGAATTTATAGAATTTAGTCACATAAAAAGTTAGTGACTTAGTAAACTAAAAGTAGATCACGTAAAAAATTACCTGGTATTAAAGATTGCACAAAATTTATTTCACAGCATTTTAATTATCACAAAAATAAAACTATAACATATCAGTTAACAACAACTATACAATACAAACTTGACTGCTAAAAAATTAAACTATGCATAATGTCGCTAAGTCAAAGTCAAAATCAGGTCGAATGATTTTAGCCAAAATTAAGTCAAAGTCGAATGATTTCTGAAAGTCAAATATCACTGCTTACAAGCTGCTACTGTAGCTTGACTGGTAAACTGTTTCCATGTGCTTCGGAGTATCGGTAATGACTTGCCACTGCATATAATTTGATTAGCCTGCAATACAGTGATGTCTTACATAAGTTATGAAGAATGCGATGTAGTTAAATTACTTTGTCTAACATCAATAGGGCATCACAAGTGTGCATTGCCACGTGTGAGCTTTTATTTGCTGCAAATTGTATAGCATTGTGCTATGTTAGATCATGATGTTTGTCATTTTCATGCTGAGTGATTTTTTATGTAATTGATTGCTTTTGTTGTGTGGTAAATTGTAGGTTTATTTTTGAGAGATTTTATCATCAGATGCTGTGCATTGGGATATGTCAGTAGGACGTGGAAAGTTGTGAAATGTTGTAGAATGTACTGATAACATTGACGCGCATACAATGATTGGTTATGTCGTTCACGATGTCCGCAAGGGTGTCAACGTTCACATTCCATATCCAGCGGAGTCGGACGGAGTGAAAGGCGGATGTGCCTTCCATCACGGTCGATTTATCATGGCTCTTCGCAAAACAGCCCAGGCGGAGCCAAAGTAATTTCATTTAACTAATGAAGTTTCCTTTCGGTGACTTCCTGTGTTTTGTGTAGTGCACTTTTTTGTATTTTGCTTTCTACCACTAGTGCAGTGATTTATCGTAATGCACACTATAGCATTTTGTGTGAGTTTTTGTATTTTATTTTTTTGCTCGCATGCTATTTCCAGATTCCACACAGTTTTAATTTCTTAAGTGAAGTTCTAATTAACATTTTACAGATATTAGCAGCTAAGCTAATTGATTTTTAGTCCGCCCGAAAACGATAGTTTTCAGAAGGACTTCTGATTTACGCATGATGTTTTTTTTTATTTTTTCTTCCGATGCAAGATCTCCGAGATGCGTGGGAGGACCGGCGTGAAATTTTGCACAATGGTCAGTACTAGGCCCTATTTTATAATGCTGGTTCCAAATTTTGGAAGGCACACCCCAAAAAAATTTCAGGGGCAAAAAACATGCAAAATTTAGCCCGATTTCGGACGACTTCGAAGTTCGGCGGCGAATATCTCCAAAACGGACGAAGATATTCAAAATCGGATAGTCATTCCGTTTATCGCGATTCCTCCTGCGTTAGGCGAAACAAGTACGGTGAAGTTTGGTCCAGTGACCTTGGAGATTTAGATGTTGAATCGTACCCACCCAAAGTGCATTTTTCGGAAGACCATATTTTGGCCCCTAGGGGGTGCTGCACCCCCAAATTTTTACACGCGTTAGAGAATCACCAAGTCTTACTAGCGCACCCCCCACCGGGGATGGGGGCCCCCTTACAACTTTTTTCAAAGGGGGGTCAAAAATTGGCTTAAAATGGAATAAATGAGCCACTATAACTTCAGAGTTAGGGGGTGTAGCCCGACGAAACTTTGGCACTTGACGTGCCTCTAGGTGGGGG
>Ga0209367_1011178_pt1 | contig 11945 bp, 3 predicted proteins | sample WorMetLIZISLAND2_FD_187412 | JGI IMG/M metagenome (GOLD analysis project Ga0209367, IMG submission 187412) | Marine gutless worms symbiont microbial communities from Max Planck institute for Marine Microbiology, Germany - Olavius geniculatus... ... | reverse complement strand
CCCCCTCCCACCGGCCAGGACGCCACTGACCTACATGAATATAATGTCTCTGTTGTCATTTTGTGCATCTATCACTCACAGCTGCATTCACCTCGTCTGCCTCTCACCGTTTTTCCTGTAAGTTTTTTCTTCACTCCATGCACCCCGCTTTTATTCTACCTTTCCAATCCCAGGTTCCGGTTACATTTTCCCAATCCCGTAGAAGTTCTTGCGATTTTGGAAGCTTTATTTCATTTGCCTACTATACACTGTATATAATTGTGCAACAAACAAAAATAGGAGAAAACGGGCAGGGGAAGATGAGATGAATCACAGCTGCATATGATAGCCTAGTCCTACTAGTTTAGTCATAGTTACTGCTGCACCACCCACATCTTTTAAGTTGTTGTTTCAGCAGTATCAAGTGTACAGGGTGAGCAATAAAAATGTGGCACTTTACTTTTGTCTATATCTTTGCCAATTATTGACCGATTTTTTAAATTCTTTCACTGACACACTCTGCGGACAATTTGCAATAATGCGATTATTGCACATCCCACCACACCGCAAATGCGTCTCTACACTACCTTGTGAAATATCAATGATAATATATAACGACAATAACAAACATTTTGGTAAAATTGAAAAAGCACTTCAGACCAACATTCCAGTAAGTGGTCTGTATGACACTAAACTGTGTTTGTCTAACACAGTCTAGTGTCATACGGATCATTCATTGCAACGTTGCTCTGACGTGTTTTTTTCACTTACCTAAATTTTTGTTATTATAATTAGTTTTTGCTTACATTTATATTTCACAACGTAGTGTAGAGACGCATTTACGGCATGGTGAGATATATAATAATCCCATTACTACGGACTGTCTGCAGAGTTTGCCAGTCAAAGAATTTTGAAAATCGGTCAATAATTGGCGATGACATAGACAAAAGTAAAGTGCCACGTGTTTTATGGCCCACGGTGTAGAATTAGTTGCAGAGTTGTAGTTGTAGCAGTTGCAGCAGTAGTCGTAGCTGCAGTGTGGTGCAACTACTACTACAACTAACAAACAATCTGGGTGGTGCAGCAATTTCTGCCAGTAAGGTATACTGGCAAAATATGGAGAGACTAGGAGACTGCCAACCTCCGCCAACTGAACACCGTGTTCTCTGGTTACTGACTGTCTGTCCGTCTGTCTATAGCAGTGAATGAAAAATACTGTAACAAAAAATCCTCCATCGGGACTGCAACCTGGATACACCATTAATCCTGTACAATCACTGCACTCCGAATCACCAGCAAAATCTAATCCACTGATTCTTGGGCCACACTCCACCCTTCCAACATTTTATCACAAGGATTATTTCAAAAGATTGTGGACACATATTACAATCGAAGAACTGGGGATCCGGACACTGTAATCAAAACATTTGGTTTATGAGCCATTCCCTCTGCCAAATTTCACGGAAATCCCTTCACAACATTTTGAACAATATTGCCAAAAACAGACAGACATACAGACATAACATGAAACACAACGTCCTTCTGTGGCGGAGGTCTAAAAAACTGCAGCCTGAACAGAGTCGTGAAAAAGTAAACAGTTTATTGACAGTGAGTGAATGACTGAATGCATAACATACTTCAAGCAATGCAACATTAAGCCTAACTACCAAACGTGACAAAACATGCAATGTCTTTTGCAACAAATTCGTAGTATCAACACAAAAAGAAACAAAAAAATGTGAAACAAAATACAGCTCACATTATTGACTAATGAGCATCATGCAGCATATGGGACAATTATACTGAACGTCATATTAAGATGCAAGGCAGTAACATTATTAACTACACTGTGTCTCAAAAAACATCCACGACATTTTTGACTATAACTTTAAAACCAATTATCAGATTTTGATAGTTTTTGGTACGGATATTCCTGACACAACTTGGAATAAAATGACCGTTCAGTTTCCCACCGCACCCAATGTATGCTTCTGCACTACCTAGGGAAATCAGGTCAAGCGAAATATGTGTTGAAATAAACAGAAAACCTTCCCGACATTATCGATCGTAACTTGAAGAAAGACTAGCAGATTTTAATAATTTTTGGCAGAAATATTTCTGACACAACTGGTTATTAAACAAGGGTTTTAGTTTCCACCTTACCCAACGTCTGCTTCTGCACTACCTGGGAAAGCAGACCAAGCATAATATGTGTTGAAATGAATGAAAAAACGTTGATAAATTCAATCTACCCTAAACTGTGGGCCCCAACAGCCAGTCTATTACAAGGTTTGACTGTCGTGCAGCAGTGTGTCTACCAGATAAAGTTTAGGAATGTTTGTGATGTCAAAAAGCGACTGGTACAACCTGGATTGGTCTGGAGCAGAATAATTTATGGATACTGCTGTCAATGAATGAAGAAAGCATCTCCTTGCCTGTGTTCGCATAGTGGGACAATACTTCAAGCAATTTTACTGCAGGCAGTTTAAAAAATGGACAACTGGATGAAATGTCAGCCAAAGTGTCAGAAATGTGAACAAAATGTGTTTTTTGCGCGTTATGTTAATTAAGCAATCATATTGCATCGGATAAAAAAGTGAAATTTTGCTGGTTGTGTTTTCCCCAGGTAGTGCAGAAGCATACACTGGGTGAGGTGGGAAACTGAAAGGTTATTTGATGGCAAACCATGTCAGGAATATTCGTACCAAAAGTTATTACAATCTGACAATTGGTTTTCATGTTACAGTCGAAAATGTGGGGGATGTTTTTTGCTGAGACACAGTGTACAAACAAATTCTAACACATAGCAGGCAAGAAGGCAAAGTTATACCTTACACGTACAGGGTGGGCAATAAAAAACGTGCCACTTTACTTCTGTTTATACCTTCGCCAATTATTGACAGATTTTCAAAATTATTTTACTGGCACACTCTGTGGACAATTTGCAATAATGTGATTATTGTACATTTCACCACATCGTAAATGCGTCTCTACACTACCTTGTGAAATATGCATATATAACGATAACAGCAAACTAACATTTTGGTAAATGAAACAAAAAAAAACTTCAGACCAACATTGTGGTGAATGATCTGTATGACACTAGGCTGTATGGGTCTAACACAGCCCAGTGTCATACGAATCATTCACTGCAATGTTGGTCTGAAGAGTTTTTTTGTTCACCTAAATATTTGTTATTGTCATTAGTTTTTTTTCTTACATCTATATTTTGCAAGGTAGTGTAGCGATGCATTTACAGTGTGGTGGGATGTATAACAATTACTTTATTGCAAACTGTCTACAGAGTGTGCCAGTAAAAAGAGTTTTGAAGATCGGTCAATAAACGGCAAATATATGGCAACAGTAAAGTGGCACGTTTTTTATTGGCCCACGGTGTACATAAACTAAGCCTGTAAACTACTTTGTCATAACACATAAGCCTACAAATTAACAGATTATTAATACAGTTCACTTTGGCAATACATACAGACACTAATGCAACAGTTACAGCAGCTGCTGCACCAGCACCTAAATGCAAATCAGTGTTACAACCAGACACTTGTTGAGGAACTTCCCTGCCCTCAAAAAAGCAACAAAGCAAAATAACATTTTGTATAATTATAGGCTTTAAAGTGCAATAGAACAGCACATTTTGTGGGTGATCTTGAGTGCTAAAAATACCAGAAACTCTTCAGACAGTCATGTTTCCACTCTGAACCTCAGTAAGGTTTCGAAAACTCCATCACTTCAAGATCGTGGATTGGTTTGACTCCCAGCCAGGTTGCTATCAAATGGTTACTACCATACTTGCATAGTTGACAGTCTGCTGAAAGGTGAACAATCTCGGTATATAACCAACACCAACACCAAGGTCTACTCAGCCTTCCATCCGTCGGGGGTAGGTAAATCAAGTACCGGCCTGTCTGACTGGGGTGGGGCACGTTCACCTGTGTCTGGTGGCAGTGATCCCATATGGCAGGTGATGCTTCATAGCTCTGCAATGGGTTTCCTACAAAGAGCTATACTATTTAGCCAATCAACCATCCATAGTCCAGAAAGATGCAGCAGGGAACAATTAAAATGGAAGACAAAGACCAAGATGCGATGGAGTTCGCAAACGCATTTTTGGTAACCTGACCAGGGCTTGGTACAGAGCCACAACCGATCTGAGTTTCTACTATTTTCCACACTCCTGATGACTTCTACTGGCATTAAATCCGTACTCTTTAGGCAGAGAAATAGCCACAATGTGGGTGGAGTTTTCTCCCGTCAGCAAAATGCCTAAACAAAACACTGAGCTTTACAAATCACTGCATCAGTAAACAAATGTATCTGGGTGTCAGAAAACGAAAACATTGTCACATTTAACTGACAAGACGTAATGCATGTTATCATTAATAATACTAGTATTGCTTTTACGATACTTAACGATTTCGTCCACAGTCTACCACTGTCTGTCGTGACATATTCAAGCCTAACTATTCATACACGTCCACAGAGATGCAGTAAAAAATGCCCAGTGATAGTAAACTCGAGTACGTGATCGGCTTCCACCCAAAGTCAGTGGCATAGCTAGTAAACAAAATAACTTCACCAAATAAAGTGCATGAACAACGTTGTTTATCATGCAACGGTGGGAGTCTGACACACATATAGCCAGATTCTACTTTGGGATAAACTCATTATCCGAAAATCAGGTCTGTCTGCAACTGCAAGTCATTCTACAATGGTGAAAATTAACTGTACATTTTCAAAAGAGAAAGGCCTATACACTCTGAAATTGTGTTTATATGATAAAATACTGGTATAATATTTCCATAAAGTGATCAAAGGTTTTCGGAAAATAATAGTGCTCACATAGTAAGAAGCTGGCCAAAACTGATGCTAGAACATAGGCCTATTTTTCAGAGTTTAGGGGGTGCTGCATCTGACAATACGACAGCACATTCCTCCAGCTTTTTTTGAAAAAAAGGGCTTTCAACGTCCAGTAGCACTGCTGTTAAACGGGCAGTGATGGATGCAAAAAGTGGATAGGATATATGGTCTTAGATGGTCCAAAAGTGGTTATAAACTAGATCATCAATGTAAAAATAAACTACCCAACTGCTTTCACCATGTTTATGTTTATTAGTTTACTTCCTTATACTAGCTATGCCATGGCACAAACTGGTAGGATACGTCCCACCCATTATTTGAGAAGATTCTCCACGAAGCCGGCGACATTGACTTGCAGATGTTGGCACTTATCGACCAGCTCTTCCATCCGTGCTCGCGGCGACCTATTGACCACTTCAGATATGATGTATGTCTTCCACAGGCTGGCGCTGTACGGAAGCGCCGCGGTGGCTCTTGCATGGAGCACTCTCGCAAGACCAACGTGAGCTGATCGCTGACTCAACCGGAGTGCCACGTTCCAGAGACCAGCGGACCTGGGACAGCTGTGCAGGGAGATCAGACTCAGGCCCAGACATAGCTGGACCGCATCCCGACGCTTCAACAAGCAGTCAATGGCAGTCAGTGCCAGTTCTGCATTCGCCGGCATCTGGCGAAGGTATTTCTCATATGCGCCTTGAACGACGTCGGCGTCCGCCAAGCAGGAGATGTGTAGCTGGATGATATCGTTGTGAGCAGTGTAATCATCCCACGTCTGACTGGAGTGTGGCAGAGTTCGCCGGACTGGCACAGACACCAGAGCCTGCTCAACGTCAGCTTCGAACTGATGCCAGAGTTTTGTCCTCTGATCCACGCTTATGGCACCCGGAGACAACCACGACAACCGCTGAGACATGACTGCCACCGAACGTCGAAGGAATGCAAGCCAAAGCCGGCTCATATCTCTGGCTGATGTCAAACACTTCAACGCCAGCCGATATGTTTCAGTTGCCTGACTGTGGCAGCCCTGCAAATCCAGCAATAGGCAGTAACACAACCAGAGGTTCGCTTGCTCACTGGAAACGAACTGCCGCGATACGGATGGACGTAGAGCCGGGACTTTATAGGTGAGTGGGACAGGCTGCCCGAGTAAGCAGCAGTACAGCAGGTTAGGGTCGAGGGACAACGAATCCAGCTCGTCCACTTCGTACAGGCTAATTGGACATCGCTCTGCAAGACTCAGAGCACCTTCAGTGTCGCCGCATTCTATGAGTGCATAGATGCCGGCTGGAAACAATCTCATGGAGTGTGTATTGTTGGACAGAGCTTGCTCCACGGTATCTGCCACCATACTGCTGACTGTCTGGTGCTCTGACATGCTAGCAATTATTAACTGAACCAGAAAGATCCAGACATCCACCAGCAGACAGCACTGTTGGAGAAATGTCTCGGTAAGCTGAATAGCTGCAAGCCAGCTGTGGCACGCCAGCTCCAAGAGAATACGACTACGATACAGCGCTGAGAGCCAAGACAGGTGGTGGTGGTCGTCGTCGTCGTAGTTGTGTGAAACCGTTCCTGAGGGTTTGATGTCCTTGTCACATGCACTGAATGCGCTCTGAAACAATTGCAGCAATGTTTCGTAGGAGATCCGAGTCTTCACACCAATCCGAAATGGGATGACGAATGGCTCTTTCTGAACGATCGAACCAGGATTGCTATTTGCAGGACTGAACAACGCTTCCGGCAGCTGTCGACACTCATAGAGATATATGAACGACAGCCAGATGACAATCCGGTCACAAGGCATCAGCGTGAGCCAAATCACGGATGGCTTCGACTGTACAATGGCCTGCAGGACCTGCAAGCCGTTCTTGAAGTGTCCAGACGTGGCACAGAGAGCTGCCTGATAGAGCACTGTCTCGAGCAGATGGTGTGACCGCACATCCCTGCCATCAGGACACATCGGAGAACAGAGGTACTGACGCATCCGCTTGCAGATGTCCATCTTTTGTGAAAAACTAATGGGCAGCTGGAGGTATCTCCAGAAGAACTCATAGGATGGAGCATACTGTATGGCTTGCTCAAACAACGAGGAAATGTCCTTCTCCGCATGTGATCTTTCCATGTACAGGTCGAGGTAATGTCTCCAGAGGTTACTATTGGATGGATTAGCTTCAACGGCATGCGTCAGCACGTTCAGGCCGTAGCTGATATACTCATCGTGTGATGCAGAAAAGCATCTCATTTCTGTCATCTTTGCATACGCTAGCTTGATCCACAAACTGTCATCAGCTGGTGTGTTACCGACTGCTTTCTCCAAAGACTTGACCTGGTCTGTATCTGCCACCATCCAGTACCTGGCATCGTCCGTGGATGCCAACTCGCGGGATATCTCCGGGATGTCATCTATACTAAAAAGAAGGTCATTGCTGACGCTTGTGGTGGCACTGGAATGTGGCTTGTTTCTACTCAGTTTCCAGCCACGTGCAGAAGTACGCACAGCATGAGGAGACGTGAGCCTGGCATCCTGCTTCACGCGATCAATCAGCCGGCAGCACTGCTCCAAATGAGACAACTGTAGATGAGCAGTATTCTTCAAGAATGCATCAACATACTGACTCACCAGTTGCTGGTACTCACTCACAGGAGTGGAGCTGCCAATAGCAACCGCTGATGGATAATAGGAAACTATATCGAGCAAGCATTCACGATTGTTCAAGTAGTAATCTGACCGATGCTGCCATGGACAGCTGTCATCCAAACATCTACCCATTAGATCAAACTGACACAGAGGGACGTGAGAGTCTAGCTTGTGAGAAAAGGTCTCGGCTGTAACAGTCTGGCCTGTCTGCCAATAGAACTCACTGAAGCGATACGACCGGAAGCGAAGCAGACCACTCAGGTACGGTACGAAGGAATTCCCAATCTCAAACGTATTGGCTTTGGAAACGGCTGCCAAGGAACTGGCTGCAGCTGGCAAGGTTGCAGAACCAACAGGAAAATGAAAACAAAACACAGGATCAGAGAAAAACAGTCGACAGGAAGGTGCCGACGAACAGAGTGGTAGATGTTTATTCAAGCAAGCATTATAGTGGTGAGATATCTGCTTAATCTTCTGGTCGGGCAGTGTTGTAAGTTCGTCCAAAGAAGCAGGAGAAATGCGGACATCATCAGAGACAACGCCAGACGTTCCATCAGCATCCTGTTGATGTTTTGAAACAGGAATATGTGATTTAGTTACTGGGCTGAGATCAAGATCCAAAGAATGGCCAACTGACAACTTTCCAGTGCTCTCTAGAAACACAGGACTATCTGTGCAAGACACATGATGCTGCTCCACTGCATTAGCTTCAGACTTCAGTTCATTCTTCATGGACTTAACACTTTCTGCCTTACATGCTCCTGTTGTATTAGAATACCAAACTTTCTTCGATCTGTTGGACGGCTGTACTTTGGTGGTCATTTTGACAGAACTGTGTGCTTGGGTTTGTTTTATATCACTCAATCTGGCACTCAATCTACTGCGGGATTCTATACCGGTACTTAAATAAGAATCTGTAACTAAGTCTCCGAGGTTATTAGCAGTAACAGGAAAGAAAAAATGCCCGGAATTAACAGAAGAGATTTCCATCGGCAAGAAATTCTCCGAATCGTGAACGCTTTTGCTAATGGAAGATGCCAGGTTTTTCCGAGTAGTGCACAAGTCGACCTCAAGTTGGCCGATGGCTTTTTGCTGCTGCTGAATTCCGCATGTTAAACTTAGCATTTCTTTGCGCAAATTGTGGAGCTGTTTCTTGCTTGATGCCAGAATTTTCTCCACAGCAACTAACTGTTCTCGAAGTTTTTTCACTCGTTTTTCCGCTGCACCAACCTGCTCCTGCTTTCTTGCCACCTTCAACTTGGTCTTTGACAGGACAAATTTCTGCTGCCGAAGCTTTCCTCTTTCACATGCTATCTCCCTCTCTAGACTGCCGACTGCAGTTTTCTGCAAAGAGTTATCATTCGCAGTCAGTTGTGTTGCATCTTCTGTTTGCTTATTACAACTGGTTAGTGGAGTTTTGACTAGCGGTGCTGGTAATGGCAACAAGGTTGGAGCCTTATTTGGCAACACGTGATGCTTATTTGCTACCGAAGTGGTCTCGGAGGTACTGGAACTGGAACGAAGTTTTTCCTGATAATTTACAGCAGTCGGGGGCTCAGCTTGAAGACCTGATGACAGTGCACCAGAGTCCTCCGGCTTTGATGCTTCAGTGGCTCTACGGATTTCACGCAGGACTCTGTCAAGGTTACTGAATATGTTACTGGAAGCTGTAGTTTTAGATTCTTTGTTGGAAAAATCTTCTACTTCCAGTTCATCATTCGAATCAGAAGATTCCTCAGTCAAAGATATCACAACCGGTTGATGCACGGGTAACAGACTGTTTGACGCAACGGTAATAGTGCGCTTTAGAGATTGAGCTGCCACTTGCACGTTACTTACTTTTACTCTGTCTTGAGCAGCTGATGTTTCCAGCTGTGACTGCTGCTGTTGCTGTCTTTTGCTGCTGAGAGATCGCAGAACTGCTTCGCGCAACAACAACTCCGACTTTTTCTCAGCATCCTCAACTTTTCTTTGCGGCTCAAGATTGTCTGTGGAGAAGTTATTACAGGAGTCCACCATTCTGGTCTTTGCCGGCATAGGATTTGGTGTCTTTTCACCAGGAGCAGTGCCCCCAGAAACATACTTTGCAACCACATTATTCCTGTCATCAACGGTGGGATGCAGCACTGCAGACTGACTAACAATGTTATCGGAAGTCTTCGGTGGCAAAGGCACGGAATAAGTAGCCATCGTTGACGATTCTAAACTCACTTGGTCCTGAGAACAATTCGGCTGTGGAGTGTTTGAAGTCTGGGCACAGACTACAGGGCTGTCTGAGCTATTCCCTGAATCCAGTTCCATGTCCACTGCATCATAGTTATCAACATCTGATGGACACATGTCTTGATCAAGTGGTGATGCTGGGCTGCTTATTGCTACAGAATTATTCCTGTAAGTGGACTCAATGATGAGAAATGAATGGCTTGGAATGACGCTATTATGTTGATTCGATGGAGCGAAGTCTTGTGATGAATGTAGTGTATCAGAAGCAGGTTGGTCACCACTGCCAGTTGATAATGGATCAACAACTCTACCAATAGTACTACCATTACTTGCATGCAAACTGTGGCTTTCAATACCGGTCTCAACAGAGCCGCGAACACAATGCACATCTGACACACCAGAAGAAAGAAGCACCATGGGTTCGAAAAGCTGTGTTATGGGGTTTGACGAGCCAACCAAATTCCCACCAAACAATGCACTGGAGCTGTTCTTATTTCTGTTGTACTTGACTGCGGAATCAAGCGCTTCCCGACGTAGCTGCAACTCATCCAAATCCTCATCCAAGTTTGTCCCCACATCCTCGAAAATTTCGCCATCGGAATCATCAATAGTAGTAACATTGGTGTCGCCAACATCATCGACTTTGTGGCTGCCCGAACCTTGACTGTCGTCACTGATGCTAAATCTATCCTGACTGCTACGCTTTGGAAACTCAGAACTACCACTAATACTTTGTGACACACCGATTCTGTGGGTACTTGAGCTTTTGCTGTCCTGACTGGCACTAAACCTATGGAGATCATTTTGATTGCTACTATATGGGAACTCTGAATTGTCTGTAATACTTTGTGCACCATGGAAATGCAATGGACGCAAATGCTCGGATTCAGGATAGGAAGACAAGACGAGAGGAGACGAAGTAAAAAGCTTCGAACTAAACGCAATAGATGTTCCTGAGTCTACACGAGCTTCTGAATACGATTTCACTTTCTTCACAGGAACAGGTGAGGACGATTCCCTCGATGAAGAAACGGAGGCGCTGTGATCACGTGATCTACTGGAAGAACGGTCGCGTGACCTTGCCAGGTCGCCGTGAATTCCAGCCGAATGTCTGCCGCGATTACTGGCCCCACGTTTACGCCGAAGTCGTGCGGTTTCGGCCTGCGACATCGGCGTTTCCGAGCCACCGTTTATATCTTCGTCGTCATCAGTAATTTCGCCCTCTTCCTTCATCCTGGCATTCAAACGTCGACTTAAAAAAACATTTATCGCAACATAACGATTATTTCGTGAAATTCGTCGTCGCAAACTCGATCCGATCGCTATCTAACTGCAGAAACACTTTGAAACAAATCAAACGCCACAGTCGGTAAACAGTAAACAAACAAATCACCGGCAGTGGATATGCGTCCGGTAAGCGGTCTGCTTAGTGCATTTAGAACATTGCTCAACTCTGTCAAGAGTTGTGCATTATTGGAAAAAATGTTTCTGAAAGTTGTCAAATAACGACTATCCTGCCGTTGTGCATTAACAAAAATATATATGTTGATACACCAAAACCAACAAAAAATTGTATATATTAATAATTTTATAAACTTAAATTTTGTTGAATAAATAAATAACTTTAGCTAAAAATGCCCAAAAACAGAGTTCACAGATATTAACAGTGTGGTAGTTTTAAACTGTATAATTGTCATTTTGGTTACAAAGGCATGAATTGCATGCTACCAGTAAGTTGCGTTTTAGAAGGACAAGGTTAGAAAATAGGTATGACAGCCTAAATGTTATGTATAAAGTTTGCAATGCACTTTGCAACTACGAATTGTGTCTAATTAAAAAATTAAATTGTAAATTTGTAATTTTAGACATTTGCCGTTATCATTTAGTGGCCATTTTGCTACACCAAAAGTTAAAAGTTATAAAACAGAGAACAACGATAATCTGACACTATAAACTGAATACGTTAAAAACGTAAAATTTAAGTAATTTAGTTTTTCATCATACACGAAGTTGTTCAGCTCTTAAATTCTTAACTGGCAATTTTCAGCGAAATGTCAAGTTGAGGTTTCATCATCATCATCATCGACAACCGTGGGCTCAATGCTCGTTGGTGTCTGACGCCATTCTTACTATCGCTGCCCATCGCTGCCTATCTAGGGCAGCGTGGCTTAACTCCTGCAGGGTTGTCCCACACCACTGCTCAATGTCATCTGACCATTCTCGGTGAGGC
>Ga0209367_1011177_pt1 | contig 11946 bp, 5 predicted proteins | sample WorMetLIZISLAND2_FD_187412 | JGI IMG/M metagenome (GOLD analysis project Ga0209367, IMG submission 187412) | Marine gutless worms symbiont microbial communities from Max Planck institute for Marine Microbiology, Germany - Olavius geniculatus... ... | reverse complement strand
ACCCCGTTTTATGAAATATCGTAAGCCCGTAACACACTACAATATTGAGTACTTTTTGACGATTTTCTCAGCTAATCATTATTATTATTAGGCACAGTTTGTTGGAGTTATTTCAAAACGTAATAGGGGTTCGGTTTTTTTTGAGACACAGTGTATATTCTACAGGCAGGGCCCCCCCAAGTTCCCGGGGCCCAGAGTAACTTACCTCCCTACTCTCCATTTCGATGGGCTTGGGAGTGTTAATAACGCGTTAATTATGCATTAAAAAAATTAATGCAATGCGTTAACGCGTTAAAAAAATGCTTTGTCAGCTTCAGTGTGAATGTTTGTCAGGGCAGAGGTAACTGGTATATGAATAATTTTCCGTCAGGTGATGTAGGATTACGGTTGCACATTTACGCAGAATGGCAGTTAGTCACTGTGTCACATTGTATGTTGGCATTGGGTTATCATCGTTTCTGTTAACATAGCACGTTATGGAGGTTGGTAGTAGTTATGGTAGTTGCATTTTGTTAAATATCTCATCTTGGCAAGTCATTTCTGTTAGTGGGTCAGCAAACTTGTGGCTTGGTGAGAATGTGTATCATACGTTTATCGGTGAATTTCTGTCATAATCACAATAATTCACTGACACTTGCCAACAATACTCATCGCTGATTACAAATCAGTGCATTCTCATCAGTTCAATTAGTACTCAGTATGTCTCAGTTAATGAGTTTTTATTTAAAAATCCGGCATAAGTCCATGCTAGAGCTGGATTTTGGCCAGATTTTTAGCCGACCATACTTAAGTTACGGTCGGGCTTATGGCATGGTTGTTGCCTGTTTGTCTGTCTGTCTTTCCATCTGTTGTCTGTCTGTCATGGATGTATTGTGGCTAAATGGTGCAAGATAGGATCTGAGTTGCTATTGATCACTAATAGGAAGTTGCATATTGGCTTTCAAATGACATGAAAATGATTGATCTTGGATGACCTTGAAGAGTCATAATGCACTATAGTATGCCATTCGTGTCATGTTATGGTTAAACGGTAAGTCATCGGGGGTTTGTAATCGTACAGTCGGATAAGGTGCTGGCGACTTCCTATAAGCTGTCAACAGTAACCATCGGCAGTTGCAGCAGTTTGGCCGCATTTTTCTATGGCAAGTCTCAAGCTATAAGTGGCTGTATCTTGGAAATGGTGAGAGGTGGGCCAAGCTTGCTATTGATCACTAATACTAGGTCGCATATGCCCTTTCAGATGAGATGAAAGTCGTTGAACTAGGATGACCTTGAAGGTCACTGACAGCCAGTATGGTCGGCTATCTTAGTGACAGCTGGGTTCTTCTTAAACATAGCTGGGTTGTTGCCACGGTTGAAGCTGAATTCCAGTACAGCTGTTGTCAGAATCTGGTAACATGAGGCCTGTGTGTGTTTGTGGCTAACAGGTACAATATAACGACGGGCCTGTATCCGTTTGAAGGTGACAACATCTATAAGTTGTTTGAAAACATCGGCCGTGGTGAATACACAATTCCAGCCAACCTTGACAACCTGCTTGCCGATCTCATTAAAGGTATATCTAGTACAGTCTCTCAAGTGCTGTTCTGTTGTCAGACATAGTTTGAAAATTTGTGACTTTTGATTTTAAAATTTGTTAAAATTTGCAAATTCATTGAAATTTGTTAAAATCTGTTTGGCCACTTTGGGCTACGGGGAGCATTGGAGACATTCGACTTTCAGCATAGAGAGTTGTGGGTGTTTCGACTGACTGATGTTTAACTGCATGATTTCTTTTACATGAAAATATATTTTGTTTTCAAATTTTAAAAAAATTTGCTATTTTTCTTAAATTCATAAAATTTATAAAATGCAAATTTTCAGACCATCAGATAATGTTCGCTCATGGATTGCACTGTGTGCGTTTGCAGGAGTGTACCCTGGTGTAGACACAGGGACACATATTGCTGAAACCCACTGGGTTTTTTGGGTAAACGCACCTGAAAATTTCCAGAACACCCACTAAGAAATTGACCCCAGACTTAATCTTATTTTAGTTTTCAGTTTAACTGATAGATTAGTGAGATAATTTATTACATTTGAGTTTTGAAAACTTTTGAAACTATGAATTTGGACAGCTTTTGGATATTTATTTGATGTGTATCTCACAGTGCTCATTCTGTTAGTTACCTAAGACACACGAAAGTCACAAAAACCCATCAGCGTGTGCTTTTTGAAAACTCAGGTTTAAAACTTCCCAAAACCCATAGCCTGACAGCATCCATATGGTTGGTGTTTGAAAACGCATTTTTAATTTTCTGATCTTAGGTGGAATGGTGGTGCTGTGACGTGGGTTGCAAAATCATGCTTAGATGTTATTGTCTAAATCGACTATTATATCTCAGTCTGGTATTAACCTGCTATCAAGGAAACTCTGAATGATTCATAATTCAATGATGGTCACTGTTTGTTTGCTGCAGGGCTGCTGCGGAGAGAACCTAAAGATCGGTTTACAATTCAGCAGATTCGTGAGCACGAGTAAGAACCTGCTTACTGTTATCGCTTCATTACTGTGCTGTTTTTTGGTAAAAGCATTGCTTACACCATCGACAGTTTGTCCTGTAAGTTCTGAAAACCGTTAGTTGCAATTTACTAACCATTAACTTGTGATGACAGAATTTCGGGACAAGAAGAGTGGGATGAAAACTGTGAACTTCTCATGATTGCATGTTTGATTCAGACTATAGATGTAAAAAAAACGTTCCAGGAAAAATAAAAAACGTTAAAAAATGTAAAAAAACATGGAAAGAATAAAAACATTAAAACGTTGAATAAAAAACGTTGGCCATAATGTGTTCAACTTCTTGCCTAATGCCTAATGCTGTATGTCTGGAATTATAGTTTAGATTAGATAGAGAGAACTTCATTTAATTTCAATTCAGCTGTGTGGTCATAAGACAATAGCATTAAACTAACTAAGTAAAAAACATTTCATTTAGTATATTTGGACTAACTAAGTAAACTACATCACCATGACTTGGTAATTTGTTTCTGTGGTCTCAAAAGTGCTTCACAAAGCTTTTGATGGGATTTTCATGCACGTTTAAAAAAAAAATTTTTTTAAACTTTGAGCACAATAAAAAACGTCAAAAAAACGTGGCTAGAATAAAAAACGTAAAAAAACGTTCTTTGCATCTGTGATTCAGACTGGATGAAGAAAAATTAGCTAACAGACGTACCACCGCCTCAATCAGCACACACTCCCGTTGCCCACAAGTTGCTAGTCATTTTCCATCCCACTAAGGTAAAAGCCTGACTTGTCTGATGTGTGGCGTGCAGTTGGTTTCGTAAGAAGCACCCTCGCGTGATGTCGGAGCGCGTGCGTTTACCCCCGCTGCCTGACAGTGGCGACTTGCTGCGTAGCATGACTGTCATACCGTATCTGGAGGACATGTACCACGCCAGCGACGATGATCAAGACTATGATCCACGTGACCCAGATGAGGTCGATGAACACGTCATAGCCGTCACTGAAAGTAAGGCTTCATTGCTGTTATGCGTAGAATGAAAGAAAACTCATATGATTATTGTGTAATTTGTTTCTGTTTTATCTACCAACGTGTTATAGCTGTCACTGAAAGTAAGACCCAGCATTGCATGTAAAACAGTGGAGTTGTCGTCAAGGCCCCGGGCCCTCTAAATTTTTGGCCATCGGAAAATCTTCTCTGAAAATTTTTGTCTAAACTTTGGGGCTAAAACGCTATTGTTGGGAATATAGGGGCAAAATGGAAATTTTAGGCACCCGTAATCTACTTTGTCGGAAATTTGGAACTTTCTGGACCAGAAATTTGCACTCTCCGTCGGAATATTGGAACTTTTTGCTCTGCCTATATTTTTTTACTCCTCGTGTGCTACGTTCCTAACGTAGCGAAGAGGAGTATATAAAATCAGTGTAATATTGAGGATCGACTGACCGACCGACCAACGACTGACCTCTGTTCCTGGAAGAGCCTTCCTGGAAGAACTTCAAACGGCCATATCTCCATAATGGTGCTAGGTAGATGCACTATGGACCACCAATACGAAGTTGGCCTCCGGGAGTTGAATGGTCACGTGACCGATGACTTAACGTGACCCCAAAAGGTCAAGGTCGTGACCCCATTATTTTTGAAGCGCTATATCTCCGTAACGGTGCCAGATAGATGCATGCGTTGAGGTATAGCAAGACAAATGGCAACTAGCATCATCGACCATTATTGGAAATTTTTTCCTCTCAATTCCTAAAATCGGGCAATATTTTATGAACTTCGGGGAGACGATTTCCAATAATGACCTCGACGCCAATTAGACATCGCGTCTCTAATACAAGCCGAAAGGAACGAAAAAGCTTTTGAAAGAATACGTAAGAAAATGATGCACACGAGGAGTACATTATATTGGTCACAATCTAATAATATTTCTTGTAACCCATAATGTCGTTGTGTGTAAAATGAAAGATTTGTTTCTGTTTAGTCTTTCTGGTAAATACATCTACGACATCTACACATTGTTTTAGAAGCGTTTACTGTATGTGCAAATCATATACATAACCTGCGTACGCTAGCGCACAATCGATGCAAATGGCACAGGTCGTAAAATGCCACGCTGTAGGTGAAGACGTATCGGCAGATGAAAACTGCGTATGTGTGAACAGGTGATCGATAATAATAAAAAGTTAACATTTCTGTCAACAAAAACTTTACAGAAAACCCAGGTGTATATCTGTATTAATTCAGCTGAGAGCTGCAGACTGCGCTGGCTAAGTGAATTTCACCTACAATTGCTACCGGGTGTCGATATGCTACCAAAAATATTAGAACTGTGCCGTTTGCCAGGTTATTAGATGCCATTTGTGGGGTCCAAGGACACATCATTTTAGATAAGGATGCCTGACCCCCTTGTAGGGGAAGGGTGAGGATTTAGGGGTCTAATCACCATCCAAAGCATGCAGTTGCAAATTAAGCCAAACTATCAGTCAAATACAAACGAGATGGGCTACTCCACCTTTTACCAAATTACTTAGGTTCTTGTTATTATGTACTTGCTAGATTACTATTGTTACTAGTGGTGTGTGCTTACAGGTATACCATCTTCGTATTCCACCAAGCCACCCAGGCAACTCAGCCTGGCCATTCTTCTGGGGGAGGTAGGCAACATGAGTACTGTTACTAGGACTGCTCGATTAAAGGCGCTGGCTGTTTATAGAATCGGCCATCCAGTCGATTTGGGTTGTATGCTAACTTAATCGGGGTCCACCCCTACTGGCTCAAAGTGCCACTAAGGGGATGATCTCCCACACAATGGACCTCAGCTGACTGTTCAGTATCTATGCAAAGTTTTCATCTTCTTCTATGTTCTTGCAGGATGCAGTGCTGACCAGCTAGAGGCGGTGTCCTCCCCAGCACCGTGTGAAGTTGTCGCCAGTAGCAGCAACACAGCTCAAGCTCGATCGATGAAAAAGGTTCAGGTGCTGAGGCTGCAGTTCAGCTCCTGTCGACAGTCCTGACACCACTCTCCACTGCAGTGTGATACGATTTGACCTCGTTGTGATGATGATCTGATCTCAGGCCGTAGACCTTGACTGGCAGCCGCCGCCACATAGTAGGCCTTCCTTACTGACCGGCACTGTATTAGAGACTTCACTTTTTGACTTGGACTTTTGCTGAGCCTTTCACCGCGTCTTGAAACAGTTCGACCTCACGTGCCACGTTTGTTTACAAATCTTTTGGCTCGGTGAAAATTTAAAACACTGAAGTGAGTTCATTCTCAGCGAAAGTTAATTAAACTTTCTCTTTGATGGAAATTTCAACGGTGACTTAAGTCGTGATAGTTAGGCTCAACATCTGTCTGACCATATTTTTCGTCTAAGGCTTTCGCTGTGTGGAAACTTTGGTTTTAAACCGAAGTTTTGGCCTAGCAAAACTGAGCAAAATCACTTCACTTTATGACTTAAGATGACCAAATTTGAGATGAGCAAAAGGCCGAGTCAAAAAGTGAAACCACTGCCATTGTGTCTGGTGCAGCGCCATCTATGTTGCCTTGATGTTAAGTTTGGTTCTGACTTCTGTTGCTCACTTGATCGATTACTACCTTTATTTGACAGATTGTTAAAATTTTAGTCAACTGTTACTAAAAGTCACCATGGCAAACAATTTGTCATAGATATGACAAAGTTGGTAGGACATTCATTACCTTGTTTTATTCTACATGGTGGGCCATAAAAAACGTGGCACTTTACTTTGGTCCATATGTTCGCCAATTATTAATCGATTTTTACAGTTCTTTCATTGGCACACTCTGCAGGCAATTTGCTATAACGTGATTATTACATATTCCACCACACACAAACATTTTGGTAAAATTGAAAAAAAGCACTTCAGACCAACATTGCAGCGAATGGTCGGTATGAAACAAAACTGTTGGTCTAACACAGTCTAGTGTCATATGAATCATTCATCGCAACGTTGGTCTAAAGTGTTTTTTCATCTACCTAAATTTTTGTTATTATTGTTAGTTTTTGCTGACATTTATATTTCACAAGGTAGTGTAGAAATGCATTCACCGGGTGGTGGGATATATAGTCGCATTATTGCAAATTGTCCGCAGAATGTGCCAGTGAAAGAATTTTGAAAATCTGTCAATAATTGGTGAAGATATTGACCAAAGTTAAGTGCCACGTTTTTTTGGCCCACGGTGTATTCTAGACCAAAGTGGTGCAAGCGTTGATCTCCGTTCAGTCTGAACTGCCATCTGACCACCGATCAAATTTTGATCTCTGTTCAACTCGCGGTTAAGCATGCGCACTAGGCAATAAATATTTTCTGTCATACTATTGCTGCAAAAAGATTGTCCGAATCACATGTTATCCTGTCCAGAAAGCTTCCTCGTATCGAACTGTGAGACTTTTAATGCAATTATACTGATGATCTGGATATGTTAGATTTCTACTATATTCATTTTGTTCTCTTTATGCTCGATAAATTAACAAATAGATGAATAAATCGCATTTTCGATGGCGATGTCTCACTGCTACAGTAAACATACGATTGAACCCTAACCACAGCAACAAAAACTCATTCGTATCAATTTATAAGGCATTAAATTCAATTATACTTGTGATCTAGATATGTTGCATTTGTACTATATCTGTTTTCTGTGGTCTTTTTGCTGTATAAATTAATTAATGGATAAATAAACAGCATTCTAGTGCCGATGTGCCGTTGCTATGCCATATACGGTAAACATATTATTTTGACAACGGATAAAATAATTAATGAATATCTATTGGAACACAAAATGCATATCTTCAGAACCTTATCAATGCAACTCTTGATGCGAAAATTGTGTAATAACTTCAGGGAAACTTGCGTGTGACTGTAACGTCACTGTAGTTGGCCCATGGGCTGAGTGTAGCTTGACCAATCAGAGTCGTCCACGGTATAACCACGGCCGTTCAACTGAATGGGATCAGCTGATCCGAGTTCAACTTCGTGCAACGTAATACTGCGTGAACTTGGTTCAACTTTTGATCTAGATTCAGCTGGACCAAGCTCGTGAAGGACGTTGGTGCATGCGCCCTTAATTGTGTAATGTGGTGACATCTATCAGTTGTGAAGAAGGTAACAGCAGCTAGCAAGACATTAGCAGTTGATCTAACCAAAGTTGTAATTGCACAGCATCATATAGTTTGTGCATACGAGTTTATTATTCAAAGACGATGATCTGTTAGTTGTATTGTTACACATGTAGCTGTTAACGTAATGCACCATTTTCTCCTATGCTGATTGGACTAACACAACGAGCTTTCTTTTATTTACACTATGTGCATGACAGCGATGACCAGTGGTGAAGTCGAGGGGGAACATGGGGGTCCCCGTGCCCCAAATACTTTTTTCGTTGAGGGAACTCTGTTCCCCCAAATATCAGGGCCAGGGGGAACAGTGGTAACTCAGTATTCGCCCAAAGAAATGAAAAGCCGAACCCCACCCTCTACCAAAATAAAAAATAATACAAAATTTCGGTATGCAGCAATGCTTCAAACCATGATCCCTACTCTGCTGGGGGAGCTTACAATGCTCCCCTACACCCCTAGCTGAATTAAAGGCAGCTTACTTCTAAGGAGAGAAAGAAGGTAGGGGAAGCATTCGCCAAAGATTTAGCACTACACCACTGGTGATGACCATCTATTAACTGTGCAGTGTGTTTATCATTTATTTGCCAGCAGCAACTAACAACAGCTTTATTTGTTTGTTTTTCAAATTGATGTTGCAATGTTTGAATTGCGATGATATGACCTTTTTGTTTACGTTGTTTGAGCTGTTGTTCATTTCCAGTAAATGTTGCACCAGTGCATCATCATCACACTGGGCTGCAGTGCACAGAATACACATATTTAAGGCAAAGTGGCCAAATATTTGTTGTCAATGACGTTTTGAGAAAATTGAAACAAACTTGACACAACGTGCAGATTAAGGTTAAAGGTGGTGATATAGCTGTTTATCAGAAGCCCACTTAGAGCTACGGAGCGTCACATGCCATATGGGATCACAGTGTTACCTGCCATCTGACACAGGTGAACATGGCCAAATAGGCCGGTACATGATTTACCTACCCTAGAGGGATGGAAGGCTGAGTTGACCTAGGCAGCTGGTTACATACCGAGACGGTTTACCTGCCCACAGGCAGTCACCCGTCTAAGTACTACCCTAGCCCGGGGTAGAGTAACTTCGTTGATCGGATGAAACTCGTTATTGCTATGCAAAGCCACCAACCCAATTATTTAAAATTTTCAGATTTTGCTTCATACAGATACAATATTTTGCCATTGTGCCCTGAATACAATGTAATACAAAGATAAAGTAGAAAACAGTCCCAATGTCGTATGATAATTGTGTCCTGAAATTGTCACAAATGGTGACAGATGAAAGTTAGGACTGAAAACTACTTCAAATAGGATGCACTACAGGGTGGGCCAAAAAATGTTCCAACTTGTTTTTGTCAGAACTTCATCAAATCTTCACCAAATTTGATAATATTTGGCAAACAGATGGCCAAGACGATATAATTATGTGAGGTACACTCAGTTACCACCTCACCCAATTTATGTCCACGTACTACCACGTAAAACACAGATGCTCCAAAATGTTACATTACGCAGCGATTATCAGTATCAGATTGCTTACCTTTTCATTGTCAATATGATAGAGAGTGCCACGTGATTTAACAGTATCGTGGTATTACATGTTTTATGCCAAAAATAACAAGACAAAAAATAGCTGATTGATAAGCTCAAAACATGTCTAATCCATGAATAAGTGCTGTAAAGTTTGATCAGTTGATCGTTAATGCCGCTATCAGCCATGGCATCACATCTAAGCCATTGTGTACATTGAGCATAAATTATGATAATTTGGAAGCAAGTTGTTACATAAACTCATAATTCTGCTAAATAAATCACATTTTAGTTTATCGTGTGCTAAATTAAGTCGTATAAACTTTTACGGGCACAACAACTCAGCATTATGCAACAATTTAGAGCATCTACGTTTTACACGGTAGTGCATTGACATAAACTAGATGAGGTGGGAAATGAGAACATCTGACATAATTCTACTGTCTTGGCTATTCGTACGCCAAAAATTAGCAAATTTGGTGAAGATTTGACGAAGTTCTGACAAAAAAAAAGTTGGGTCATTTTTTGGCTCACCCTATATTCTGCATTATTAATTAGTAAAAAAAAATTATGGATTAAGATTACTGCACCCATCCATACAAATCTTGTAGAAACCACATCCCTTCCTAAACTAGAAACAAGAAACACAACAATATTATTGTAACTGCACAACAAAAACATTTCAGTTGTCATGGCTTGCAGACCAAAAAGTTCTTCTACCGGCAGCTTTGCACATTATTTCTTAAAACAAATGACCACAAACAGAGAACACTGAACTCCACATCACTCAGTTAAAACAACATGGCACAATAAAAACAACAACAAAAACAACTACAGAGTGGCCCAAAAGTTTATAATATGATTTGATCCGGGCATATAATCGGATATACACTATTAGCTGGAGATCACTCTGATGACAATTATTAGTTTTGTGCTACCATGTGAATTCAGAAAACAAACACAAAAATCCTAGTACAGATTTTTCAGGATAAAATTCTCGACTTCTCCATGAGATCCTAGACTACTGCTGCACAGTTTAGCACAACTACAATCAACAGTCTCACATTAAGTAAATCTGTTAGGACATATGAGCAAACCAAAGAAAATGTGACAATTTATTGTAATTGCTGACATGCATACTTTCTGCGATAATACCTTCCAAAATCGAGGCTTTTACATACTCGCACACTTTCAGAATTTTTGAGTACATTTTTCAATTTTCCAGTGGACATTTGTTTATTCTCTAACTTTCACAAGTCTTTGCAATTCTTAATTAACTGGAAAGATCCTTTCGTGCATAAAATTAACTCGGGTAATGTAAACTTTTGCTTCATTCTGCAGTTTCAGTGCCCTTCACAAAGTCAAACAAGGTAATCCATTCGGTTGTGGAATCATAAAAGAAATCAATCCTTATCACCAGCATCAGTTCATTCACTGTTCACAAGTCTCGTCCATAGTTGTAATAAACGTTTGAAAACATTTTTTGTGACATTTGTTATAAAAAAAACTTGGTGTGTTTTTATCAACAAAGCTGAAACAGTCAGCGTAAAATATACAGGAGATTTTGTATCAGGATTTACTTTATGCTAAAGACAAACTGCAGAAAGTAAGTCACGTTTCAATAAACGATTACAAATGGTTTCTATAAATTTTAGAAAGTAAAGTTTTTTCAATTTTTGTCTAAAAATCATTCCCGAACATTTATTACATGTAATTTAATGGTCTTGTCCATTGTCCTTTAACAACAGGAGTATTTCTCGGAATATTCATCGGCCATAGCTTGCCCTTGGCAAGTGCCATGAGATCGTTGATGACCGTTGTCATTACTCGTAGTAGGTGAACGCAAAGTCGACAAACTCTCGGTCGTAAGCTGAGTCCGTGGCAGCACAGTGGTTCACGTGCTTCACAAATCTCAGAGTCTCCGTGTCGCGGTAGATCAGAGCCAGCGAGTTCTCCGCAGGAACTACTGTCAGAAGCTGTGTGACACAACAACATAACAGTGATGTAGTCCAAGTCAAATGTTAAGGTCATATATTTTCCTCAATAATGTCAAATCTTAGTGTGGATTTTCCAGGTGGATTTTCCTTGTCAAGGTGGACCAGAACCAGTTCTCCGATAGAACAACTGACAATGGCTGTGTGACAAATAACATCACGGCACGACAGTGATCCTTGAGACAAGGTCTCTCTATGTACCTAATAATGACAAATTTCAGAGTCTCCTTGTCACTAAATTTCTTAGGCATTCTTAAACATAAATATATGTAAAAAAAACTTACCAGTTTACAACTGTGAGCAAGGACGATGTGATGATATCAGTCTTCTAAAACAGCAAAAATCATTTGGGTACGCATATGGCGTCCTTACAAGCTGACCTTAGTTGGTAATCACTAATATAGTCTAAAGCCTTCTTCATTTGATGTTATTTGTTGTATTAGGCCTACTTGCCAAACAGTTACCGATTTGGCCGAACTGCCCAAAATGTGCACAAACAACAGATAGGCCTAAGCGCCATGGAACAGGTGTCGGTCAGGAGAAAATGCGATTGGCAGCATTCGATGGCTCATCCCCATAATGCCCTATAAGCGCAAAAATTTTGCAGAAATCTCTTACACAAGCCGAACTATAGCCAATTTTGTCCCAAATTTCGTTGCCATGGCAACGAGGGTCGGTCGGGGAAAAAGACAGCTGACAGCATTCGATGGCGCATCCCAGAAAACCCCCCTATAGGCGCAACAATCTCTCAAAAATCTGTTA